>Ga0213863_10000007_pt1 | contig 182299 bp, 197 predicted proteins | sample PICome_8_FD_160128 | JGI IMG/M metagenome (GOLD analysis project Ga0213863, IMG submission 160128) | Coastal seawater microbial communities near Pivers Island, North Carolina, United States - PICO497 | ecosystem: Environmental > Aquatic > Marine > Coastal | place: USA: North Carolina...
TGGTGGTTATATGTTTTGATTAACTAACGTGGGAGAAAAAAACATGTCAAAAAAAACTATTTCGTCTAACTCAAGACGAAAATTTTTTAAAGTGGCAACTAGCGCAGTTGTTGCTGGAGGATTGCTTGCAGCCTGTAAGCCAGAGGATAATACGAAAAAGTCTGGTGCTGCAGAAAAATCCGTTAAACTAACTATGCAGGCAGCTTGGCCATCTGGAGCGAATATATTCTTTGAAATGGCTCAAGATTATTGCAACATGGTGAAAGATATGTCTGGTGGAAGCTTGACAATTGATCTTAAACCAGTTGGAGCCGTTGTTAAAACTTCAGAAATTGGACAGGCAGTAAGTTCAGGGGTAGTTGATATGGGTCACTGGGTGACTGCATATTGGTATGGTAAGAACGCTGCAGCTTCTCTATTTGGAACTGGTCCTTCATACGGAATGTCATCACAAGAAGTTATGGCATGGATGGAGTACGGCGGAGGAAGAAAGTTATATGAAGAAGCAACAGCTAAAGTTGGATATAACTATACTGGATTCTTTCATATGCCTATGCCAGCACAACCCTTTGGTTGGTTCAAAAAGAACGTAACTAAAGTTTCTGATGTTAAAGGAATGAAATACAGAACAGTTGGTCTAGCGACTAACGTTTTGACTGCTATGGGAATGGTCGTAAGACAATTACCAGGTGGTGAAATTCAACCAGCAATGAAAACAGGTTTGATCGATGCTGCTGAATTTAACAATCCTACATCTGACTCACAGTTTGGAATGCAAGATGTGTCTAAACACTATCACTTAGGAAGTTTTCATCAATCTCAAGAGATGTTTGAAATTCCTTGTAATACGAAAAGACTCAAAAGCCTTTCACCTGCTCATCAAGCTATCTTAAAGAACGCTGCATATGCTGCGAACTCAGATAACTACTTTAAAGCATTAAGCAGATATTCTGCTTCTTTGTCTGAGTTGATGAACAAGCATAAGGTTAATGTATACCAAACTTCTGATGCAATCTTAGCTGCACAATTAAAAGGCTGGGACAAAGTAATCGGAGAATTTGTTAAGAAAGACGCATTCTTTGCAAAAGTAGTAAAATCTCAAAAAGATTATGCTAAAAAAACTATGAAGTATTTGCTGATGAATCAGCCGAACTACAAGTTAGCATATGAAAATGAGTTTGGACCTATTGGAAAAGTTAAAATCTAATTAACTATACAAAGTTAAAAGGGGGAGATACCAATCTCCCCTTTAAACTCACTACAAAATATTTTTTATAAAATTAATGGAACATTATATTAAGTTTGCAGATGCTTTAAGCACCTCAATGGGGAAAGCTTTTTCATGGTGTATAGTAATTCTAATGGGGGGAACTGTGTATGAAGTAATTATGGCATATATATTTAATGCTCCTACACTTTGGAATTTTGATTTTAGTATGCAAATGTATGGAGCAATTCTTATGATGTCTGGAGCTTATACTTTAGCTCAGGAAGCTCATGTAAGAGGAGATGTTATTTACAGATTATTTAGCAATAGAGTTCAAGCTTCCATCGATTTTGTGCTTTATTTTATTTTCTTTTTTCCAGGAGTAATAGCTCTTGCATTTTATGGGTATGAGTATGCTGCATTAGCTTGGAAAATAAAAGAAACAAGTTGGAGCAGTCCTGCGCAAATTCAAATTTATATGGTTAAGGCAATGATACCATGCGCGGGCGTTTTATTAACAATCCAAGGACTTAGTGAACTGTTTAGATGTATTATATGTTTCCGAACTGGACAATGGCCTGCAAGAATGGTTGTTGCGGAAGAAACAGAAAAAATTTTAATGAAAGCAGCTGAAGAAGGAACACATAACGATGTTTAGTTTGACCAATCCAGAAGTGGCTATCTTGATGATGGGTATATTCCTATTTACAGTTCTACTTGGATTTCCAATTGCGTTTACATTAATGGCAATGGGAATTGGATTTGGATACTACGCTTATTACGATCCAGCCCTGATGGAGCATTTGTTTGATAATAGAATTTTTTCTTTATTTGTTCAGAATACTTATACAGTCATGGATAATAACGTCTTAACCGCCGTACCTCTTTTTTTATTTATGGGATACTTAGTTGAGAGAGCTGGAATTGTAGCAAAATTATTTTTTGCAATAAGGCTAGCTGCTCACAAATTGCCAGCTTCCATGGCAGTGGCTGCGTTAATAACTTGCACTTTATTTTCTACAGCAACTGGAATTATTGGTGCTGTTGTAACTCTAATGGGTCTGCTTGCTTGGCCAGCAATGATAAAAGCTGGGTACGATAAAAAATTTGCTTCTGGAATAATTTGTGCGGGTGGATGTTTAGGAATTTTAATACCACCTAGCATTATGTTAATTGTTTACTCTGTTATTGCTCAACTATCTCCATTAAGATTATTTGCAGCTGCAATTTTCCCTGGATTATTGCTTGCAGGCTTGTATGTGACTTATGCTATTACTAGAGGGTGGTTAGACCCTTCTATTGCCCCAAAACCTAAAGCAGAGGACATACCTCCACAATCTGAAATTTTAAAAGAAGTGTTAGTTTCCTTCCTACCTCTCTTTGGTTTGATCATGTTGGTGCTTGGAACAATATTGGCAGGCATTGCGACCCCTGCAGAAGCTGCAGCAGCTGGAGCATTTGGTGCGCTTGTGTTGTCTTATTTTTATAAAACATTGAAGTGGAAAAGTTTTAAAGAATCAGTTTTTTTAACGGCCAAAACTACGGCAATGATTATGTGGCTGTTTATTGGTTCATGGACATTTTCTTCAGTATTTTCTTATCTTGGAGGACATGAAATATTTGAACATTTCTTTAAATCCATAGACATAGCTCCTTGGCAATTCTTGATTATTACACAAATAATTATTTTTCTTTTAGGTTGGCCATTAGAATGGACAGAAATTTTAATTATTTTTGTTCCAATCTTTTTACCACTTTTAGAAGTGTTTGGAGTGGATCCTTACTTTTTTGCTATGCTAATTGCTTTAAACTTGCAGACATCCTTTTTAACACCCCCCATGGCCATGTCCGCCTATTATTTGAAAGGTGTTCAAAAAAATAATGTTGAGCTAATGGAAATTTTTGCCGGTATTATGCCATTCCTTGGAATTGTTATTTTTGCAATGGTGCTCATGTACCTGTTCCCTGGCATTGCTTTATGGCTACCAGAAACATTATTTCCAAATTAAATAATATTTATGTCAGATATTTTTTCTCTTTCGGCCAATGAATTAGCTGCACAACTAAGAGAAGGCGAAATTTCCTCTGTCGAAGCTTGCTCGCAGTATATTGAAAGAATAGGTAAGTTTGAAAAAGATGTGAAAGCTTGGTCACACTTTAATAAAAAATTACTTTTAGAAAAGGCTGCAGAAGCAGATGAACATAGAATTTCAGGAAAACCATTGGGAGTATTACATGGATTACCTGTGGCTGTTAAAGACATAATTGGAACTTTGGATATGCCAACAGAATGTGGGACTACCATAAGAAAAAAAATGACAGCCTCCCAAGACTCTGAAGTTGTTAATCTTCTTAAAGTAGCGGGTGCTATTATTATGGGAAAAACAGAAACAACAGAACTTGCTTATTTTCATCCAGGAAAAACTACCAATCCTCATGATTACAAAAGGACTCCCGGAGGTTCTTCGAGTGGATCTGCAGCAGCAGTGGCAGCTCATATGGCACCCCTGTCTATTGGTTCGCAAACTAATGGCTCAACTATTAGACCGGCATCTTACTGTGGTGTTGTTGGGTACAAACCATCATATGGCCTAATCTCTAGATACGGAATTTTAAAACAATCAGATAAACTAGACCAGGTGGGTCTTTTTGGAAAATCTGTAGAAGATGTGGCGCTATTAGCAAGAGTGCTAATTAAAAAAGATTTATTTGATCCATCAACAATTCATTATTCCGCAGAGGATATGATGGATGTGTGTAGAAAAGGTCCACTTTTTGATCCCAAATTTATTTTTTACAAAACCAAGAACTGGAAAAATATTGATAAAGAATCACAAAAATCTTTTGAAATTTTTATAAAGACTTTTAAGAAAAATATTGAAGTATTTGATACCCCTTCTTATTTTGATGACATTCCAAAATATCATAAAATAATTCATGAGACGGATATGGCTAATAATTTCCAACTATATTACAAAAAATATAAAAAAAAACTTTCTAAAGAAATGGTAAGCGCAATTGAGCGAGGTCTTAAAAATTCTGCAACAGAATATGCAGAAGCAATTGATTTTATGAAGAGAAGTTATGATTCTTACAAAGAGGTATTTGAAGATTACCATGGAGTTTTAACACCAGCCTCTTCTGGGGTCGCTCCTAAAGGATTGGGAAATACTGGTAGTCCAGAATTTAGTACAGTGTGGACTTATTTGGGTCTTCCATCAATTTCACTACCTTTACTTACCGGAAAAAATGATCTACCATTAGGCATTCAATTCATCGGCGACAAGCATGATGATTTGAGGTTTTTGGGTGTTGCTAGTTGGATAGAAAAAAATTGCAAACAAAATGATTAATAAAATAACAACAATTTTAGGAGTAAGTCTAGCCATCGCTTTTCTAGTTGGCTTGGCTACTACATTGCAGAGATCTCCCATGATTAGTTTTTTTGATGTCTTACCTGTTTTTATTTTAATGGCTATCGCTATTGGCATGATGGTCTATGAGGCTTTCTTCGATAAAAAATAATCATTTTCTTTATCGTTGTGTCTAATCTTAAAAACAATTTTTTACATTTTTCTTTATTATTTATTCAGCCGGTCTTTATGACCAGCAATATTGCTATTGGTAAAGGGGCTCTTGGTTTTATTCCTCCTATCTCGCTAGCATTTTGGCGCTGGTTTGTAGTTTTTTTGTTTATGCTTCCGTTTGTGTTTAAGGAAATAAAACAGAAAAGAGATTGCATAAAAAGCGAACTTCCCAATCTAGCAATTCTCGGGTTCACAGGCTTTTCAATTTGTGGTGCATTTCCATATATTTCAGGATTTACAACTACCGTAACCAATATGAGTATTATTTATGCATTAGCTCCAATTATAATTGTCCTTTTGTCTTCGGTCTATTTTAAGGAAAGATTAAAATTAATTCAGCATTTCGGTATATGGATTAGTTTTGGAGGAGTAGCCTTTGTGATATTTAAGGCTGATATTGAAAATTTATTAAGTTTAGTCTTTACCTATGGAGATTTGTGGATGCTTATATCTGCAACCAGTTGGGCAGTTTTCTCTATCAATTTAATTCATCGCAAGAGTCAATTTTCTATTCTTGCAAGATTCACTTTGATGAGCTTTATGGGAGCTGTATTTCTTTTGCCTTTTCTTATAGTAGAAAATATTTATTTTATTCCTACGACTTACGATCTAGGATTTCTTTTTTTTGTATTACTAGCAGCAGTATTTCCAGGCGTAATAGCATTTACTATGTACACTAAATTACAACAATTAATTGGAGCTTCTCTTGCAGGATTAACGGTATATTTAATGCCAATTTATGGATCAATATATGGCATGATTTTATTTGGGGAAAAGCTAGAAGTTTATCATTTTTATGGAGCTATGCTGGTGTTAGTGGGAATTTATCTCGCAAATAAAAAATACTCTAAATGATTTTCTATAAAAAAATTCTAATTTTACTACTCATTTCTTATTTTGCTATCTGTCTATTTATGTTTTTGTTTCAGAGAACTTTTATGTACCATCCAGATATTAATAGCTATGATGAAACAGGTATTCAGTTTGAGTTTAAAAAAGTTGAAATCCCTTCAACTGAAAACATTGTTCTAAATTCTTGGTATTCTTTTAAAAATTCAAACTACAAGACATTAGTTTTTTTTCACGGCAATGCTGGAAATCTTAATAATAGAATTTATAAACTTAACAAAATTAATCAATTAAACTTAAATTTTTTAATTATTTCTTGGAGGGGATTTAGCGGTAACCAAGGAAAACCAACAGAAGATGGATTATATCAAGATGCTAAAAGTTCAATACGCTGGTTAGAACAGAAGGGTATAATAAAAACAAATATTATTCTTTATGGAGAGTCTTTAGGAACAGGTGTAGCTTTAGAACTTGCTAAAGATTCTAAATATGCTGGAGTAATATTGGAATCTCCCTACACTTCCATGGTAGCAATGGCGAAAAAGATTTACCCATTTCTTCCAGTCTCTATTCTTATAAAAGATCGGTTTGAATCTCTTTCAAAAATTAAAAACAACGTGTCTCCTATTCTAATCATGCATGGAGAAATGGACACGCTTGTTCCCGCTCATATGGGAAAAACATTATTTCAAGAAGCGAACAACCCAAAGTATTCTTATTTTCCAAGTTCCGATGATCATATGATGAAATACGATATAAAATTAGTATCCGTATTGAGAGATTTTATCAGTGCTCTTTAGTTCTATTTTATCAGTGCTCTTTAGTTCTATTTTATCAGTGCCTGGCTATATTCTGAGGCAATAAATTGATTCAAATCTTCTTCTTTTTCTCCAACACCAATAGCAACAATTGGAATTTTAAAGCGATCTGCAATGGCAACCAAAATGCCACCTTTAGCAGTACCATCTAGCTTGGTCATAACAATTCCGGTTAAAGGAGTAATCTTTCGAAATTCTTCAATCTGTACAATAGCATTTTGTCCCGTGGTCGCGTCCAAAACAATCCATGTTTCTTGTGGAGCATCAGGATCAATTTTTTTTAGAACCCTTACAATCTTTGCAAATTCTTCCATCAAATTTTTTTTATTTTGAAGGCGTCCGGCAGTATCAATAATGCACAAATCTTTATTATTATTTTTTGCGTATTCAAGAGTTTTAAATGCAACGGAGGCAGGATCTGCACCAACTTCCGACTGAATCATCTCTGTATTACTTTTGTCACACCACACCTTTAGCTGGTCTATTGCTGCAGCCCTAAACGTATCTGCAGCACCAATAACAACTTTTTTATTATGATTCTTAAATAATTTAGATAGCTTCCCAATGGTAGTTGTTTTTCCAGTTCCATTAACTCCACATACAATAATAGTCTTAAAGTCTGCTTCGGTATTTACAATGTTTTTTTCGAGAGGTTGTAAAATTTTTGTCACTTCTTCTGAAAAAATATTATAAAAATTTTCTTTTTTTAGCTCTTCTTCAGAAAACTTTTTATTTGCTAAAATCAATTTAAACTTACTTGCAACATTAATTCCAAAATCACATTGAATCATAAAATCTTCAATCTCTTCTAATATTTTTTCATTAGGCTTGGACTTTAGAAAGATATTAGAGACACCTTCAGATATGTTTGATGAAGATTTGAACAACCCTTCTTTTAAACTTTTTAAGAATCCCATTTTTAGATACTAATATTAACTTCTTGGATATCAGAAACAGGCCCAGACATGTGTATGCGATTGTTTTCTTTCCAATCAATAGATAACTTTCCAGTTTGAAAATGTATATTAACATGTCTTTCAGTAAGATTTTTTTTAGCAGAGGCCACAGCAGTAGCACATGCGCCAGTTCCACATGCTTTTGTTAGTCCTGCGCCACGTTCCCATACATTCACTTTAATATTATTTTGATCTATGATTTTAGCAAATGTAACATTACACTTTTTGGGAAAAGTTTTATGATTTTCAATTTCAGGACCAATTATTTTTAATTTATCTATCTCAATGTCATTAAAGAAAATTATGTGTGGATTTCCCACACTCAGAGCATAACCAATAAAACTAGAATTGTCTTTAAGTGCTATACAAACGTTGGAAGGATCCATCTCTTCAGATAACGGAATTTTTTCCCAATCAAATATTGGCTCACCCATATCTATAGTTATATTTTTGTTTCCATTATCAATAGAATTTAAAATACCACTTTTGGTATTGATAGAAATTTTTTTTATTTTTTTTTCTTCCATTAGTAAGTGCGATACACACCTACTTCCATTTCCGCAGGCCTCAGCCTCTTCACCGTCGGAATTGTAAAATAAAATATTATGAGCAGAATCATTTCCAGATTCAATTATAATTAGTTGATCAAAGCCAATATTATCTCTATTGGCCAAATGTCTAATCTGCTCATTAGATAAAATAGTAGGTTTGGTTCTATTATCTAAAATTAGGAAATCATTGCCCAAGCCATTCATTGTATAACCTTTAAAATCCATAGCTTTAAGTATTACTCCAGTTTTCTTGACATTTAAATTGTTACTATATAGCTTCTGATCACTTCCACAAATTATTACAATTTTGTGGTGTCCTCTTTGGAGGAGATCAACACTAGTCAGCGAGGATTCGCCCACTAGTGCCTTTTTTGTTGGGAGAAAGAAAGAAAATTATGTTTGAGAGTTTAACAGATAAGATTGAAAGTGCTTTTTCGTTTTTTAACCGAATAACACGATTAGACGAAAAGCAGGCTGATGAAGGATTGCGTAAGATTAGACAGGCTTTATTGGAGTCGGATGTTTCTCTTTCTGTAGCTAAAGAATTTATTAATAATATTAAGCCTAAAATTGTCGGGCAAGAAGTTTTAAAATCTGTAACGCCTGGACAAATGATCGTCAAAATAGTTTTTGATGAATTGGTAAAAGTTCTTGGAGACGAAAAAAAAGAAATTAATTTAAAAGCAGTGCCCCCAATTAAAATTCTAGTAGTTGGTTTGCAGGGGTCTGGAAAAACCACGACATCTGCAAAGTTGGCTAAATATTTAGAAAAACAGTATTCAAAAAAAAGTATGTTAGTAAGTTTGGATGTTTACCGACCAGCAGCACAAAGACAGCTAGAGGTACTCGGAAATAGCAATTCTATTAAAACACTTCCAATTATGGACGGACAGTTTCCTCTAGAAATATCTAAAAGAGCTATTAATGCGGCCTCCCTATCCGGAGAAGATGTAATCATTTTTGATACTGCAGGTAGAACTCAAATTGATCAACAAATGATGATGGAGTTAAAACAATTAGAAAACGATATTCAGCCAAGTGAAATTATATTAGTGGCCGACTCTTTAACAGGTCAAGATGCTGTCAATATTGCTTCGGAGTTTAAAAAAACTGTCTCCCTAAGTTCAATTATATTAACCCGAATTGATGGCGATGGAAAAGGTGGTGCTGCATTAAGCATGAAATCAATAACTGGATGTCCAATAAAATTTCTAGGAACTGGAGAGGGTATTGATGAAATGGAAGTGTTTCATCCAGATAGAATAGCCAATCGAATTTTGGGTATGGGGGATGTTGTTTCCCTTGTAGAAAAAGTTTCAGAGGGATTGGAAAAAGAAAAAATTGAAGAACTTGAGGAAAATTTTAAAAAAGGATCATTTACTTTTAGTGACTACCTAAAACAAATTCAACAAATGAAAAAAGCAGGGGGTATGAGTGGGGTATTGAGTATGTTGCCCGGTGTTTCTAAAATTAAAAAACAAATGGAAGACTCTGATCTGGACGAAAGTGTACTTGCAAAACAAGAAGCTATTATTTTATCCATGACAGAAAAGGAAAGAGATAACCCAAGAGTTATAGATGGTTCAAGAAAAAAAAGAATTGCAAATGGATCTGGTACAGACATTTCAATGGTAAATAAGCTTCTAAAGCAACATAAAATGATGACAACTATGATGAAAAAAATGTCAAAAGGCGGAAGAGGTGCTCTTGAAGGAATGGATAATGTTCCTCCTGAGTTATTCAATAATCTAAAATAGAAAGGAAGCGTATGTTAAAAATAAGAATGTCTAGAGGAGGAGCTAAAAAAAGACCCTTCTATAAAATTGTAGTAGCCGATTCTCGAAGACCAAGAGATGGTAAATTTATCGAGAAAGTTGGATTTTTTAATCCATTACTTCCCAAGGACAAAAAGGAAAGACTAAATCTTGATATCGATAGAATAAAGTATTGGTTAGCACAAGGTGCACAACCATCGGAAAGAATAGCGAGATTTTTAGGTCAAGCAGAAGTAATACCTATGCCGGCTCAAAGAAATAACCCGATTAAAGCTAAGCCAAAAAAGAAAGCTCAAGAAAAATTAAAAGCAGCAGCTGAAGCAAAAAAAGCAGCAGAAGCAGCACCAGCAGAGACTCCAGCAGCAGAAGCAGCACCAGCAGAGACTCCAGCAGCAGAAGCAGCACCAGCAGAGACTCCAGCAGCAGAAGCAGCACCAGCAGCAGAAGCAGCACCAGCAGAGACTCCAGCAGCAGAAGCAGCACCAGCAGAGACTCCAGCAGCAGAAGCAGCTGAGGAGGAAAAAAAATAAAGATATAATGTGGTCAGCTAAAATATTTACGCTTTATCCAGATTTTTTCCCAGGCTTGCTTGATGTGGGCATGTACAAGAGAGCTAGGGAAAAAAATATTTGGAATTTAGAAACTGTAAATATAAGAGACTATGCCATAGATAAGCATGGGTCTGTCGATGACAAACCTTTTGGCGGTGGTAGTGGTATGATAATGCGAGCAGATGTTATTAATAATTGTTTGGAAAAAAATCTAAATACCAACTCAACTATTTATCTATCTCCCAAAGGTAAAAAACTAACACAACAAATGGCAAAAAATTTTTCTTTAGAAAAAGGATTAAATATTTTATGTGGTCATTTTGAAGGTGTGGATCAGAGAGTAATTGATAAAAATAATATAGAAGAAATAAGCATTGGAGACTATATCCTGTCAGGAGGCGAAACTGCATCAGTTGTTTTGCTAGATAGTATTTTAAGATTATTGCCAGGTGTTTTAGGTGGGGAATCTTCCTTAAAAGAAGAGAGTTTTAATGGACATTTATTAGAATATCCTCAGTATACTCAACCTAGAGAATGGGAGGGTCAAAAAGTTCCAGACGTTCTATTATCGGGAAACCATGCGGAAATAAAGCACTGGCGTTTAGAACAGTCCAGGGGTATAACACAGCGCCTAAGGCCAGATTTATGGCGGAAGTATAACAAGAATTAAAATGAGTTTAGACATGAAAAATATTGAAGACATAAATAAAGAAGAGATTAAAAAATTATTAGCCAATAAATCAATTACAGACTTCAATCCTGGAGATACCGTAAAAGTAAATGTAAGAATAATTGAAGGTAAAAAACAAAGAATTCAGGCCTACGAAGGTGTTTGTATAGCAAAAAAAAACAGAGGAATAAATTCCGCTTTCACAGTTAGAAAAATTTCATTTGGAGAGGGTGTGGAAAGAGTATTCCAGCTTTACAGTCCAAACTTAGAATCTATTGAATTAATTCGTTCTGGAAAAGTCAGAAGAGCAAAGCTTTACTACTTAAGGGATAGAAAAGGTAAATCTGCTAGAATTAATGAGAAGATTAAAAAAAAGATCGGTTTAGATCTTACTAAGAAGGAAGATTCCGTAAAAATAGAAGCAAGTACAACCGAAAAGTCTCAAGACAAAAAAGAAGACTTAAAAAAATAAGGTCTAATGCCCCAAACCCTATACGATAAAATTTTTGAAAGTCATCTAGTCCACAAACAAGATGACGGTACTTGTTTAATTTATATAGATAGACATCTTGTGCATGAAGTCACAAGCCCTCAAGCTTTCGAGGGACTGAGAATGAACAACAGAAAAGTTTTTTCTCCAGAATCAACATTGGCAGTTGCGGATCACAACGTTCCTACTACAGACCGTTCAAAACCAATTGAGAATATAGATTCTAAATTACAATATGAAACGTTAGAAAAAAATTGTAAAGATTTTGGTCTTAATTTTTTTGCTCTTAATGATATTAGACAAGGCATTGTTCATGTTATTGGTCCTGAGCAGGGATTCACACAACCTGGAATGACTATTGTATGTGGTGATAGTCATACAGCCACTCACGGAGCTTTCGGAGCCTTAGCAGCTGGCATAGGTACTTCAGAAGTTGAACATGTTTTAGCTACTCAAACGCTATTACAAAGTAAGCTTAAAAATATGAAAATTGAGGTTAACGGAAAACTATCTACCGGAGTAACCGCTAAAGATATTATTTTGACAGTCATTGGAATTTTAGGAACAGCTGGTGGGGGAGGATATGCCCTTGAGTTTAGTGGAGAAGTTATAAAAAATCTTACCATGGAAGAAAGAATGACGGTTTGCAATATGGCAATTGAGGCTGGTTCAAGAGTTGGGATTATAGAACCCGATGAAAAAACATTTGAATTTTTAAAAGGCAAACCCATGGCTCCAAAAGGTGAACAATGGGACAAAGCAATGGAACATTGGGCTACTTTAAAATCAGACCCAGATGCAAAATATGACAAAACTATTACATTAAAAGGTGAAGAAATTATTCCTTCAGTTACATGGGGTACAAGTCCCGAAGATGTTTTGCCAATTAATGCAAGCATCCCCAGTCTTGATGAAATTCATGATAAAGATAAAAAACAAGCTGTAATAAGATCTTTAGAATATATGGGTCTCAATCCCAAGGATAAATTAGAAGATATTTCTATTGATAAAGTATTTATTGGATCTTGCACCAATGGAAGAATTGAAGATTTAAGAGCAGCAGCAAGCATACTAAGAGGTAATAAAGTTTCAAAAAATGTTACTGGTTATGTTGTTCCAGGATCAGGATTAGTAAAAAAGCAGGCTGAAGAAGAGGGTCTAGATAAAATATTTATTGATGCAGGTTTAGAGTGGAGAGAGGCAGGATGTTCTATGTGTTTAGGAATGAATCCGGACCAGCTTAAACCAAAAGAAAGATGTGCATCTACTTCAAATAGAAATTTTGAAGGAAGGCAAGGTATGGATGGCAGAACCCATTTAATGAGTCCTGCTATGGCAGCTGCAGCTGCAATTGAAGGAAAACTTACAGACGTTAGAAAGTTTTTATAATGGACAAGTTTCAAAATATAAAAAGTATACCAGCCTACCTTCCTATTGTTAATGTAGATACAGACATGATTATTCCAAAACAATTTCTCAAAACAATTAAAAGAACAGGACTTGGTGTAAGTCTATTTTTTGAAATGAGATATGACAAACAAACACAGAAACCAATTAAAGATTTTGTTTTAAATGTTGACCCATACACCAGTTCAAAAATTCTTATTGGAGAAAATAATTTTGGATGTGGATCTTCAAGGGAGCATGCTCCGTGGGCTTTGTTAGATTTTGGGATTAAGGTAATTATAGCTCCAAGTTTTGCAGATATCTTTTATAACAATTGTTTTAAAAATGGAATCTTACCAATTGCTTTGCCAGAAGAGAAGATAAAGGAATTGTCAAAATTTTCATTAGAAAAAAAAGAAATAGAAGTTAATTTAGAAGAGCAAAAAATTACAAAAGGTGATAACCAACCTATTGAGTTTGAAGTAGAGCCATTTAGAAAAGAGTGCCTAATCAATGGCTATGATGATATTGCTTTAACTTTAAAAAAACAAACTCACATAGATAGTTTCATAGAAAAACAAAAATCCAAAACACCTTGGCATTTTTAAATGGCTAAAAAAAATATTTTATTACTAGCCGGTGATGGCATTGGTCCTGAAATAATGGAAGAAGCTAAAAAGATAATTAGCTGGTTCAATAAAAATAAGAAATTAGAAATCGAAATATCAGAAGAATTGGCTGGAGGAATTTCTTATGATGAGAATGGGACTCCTCTAACAGATCAAGTTTTGTATAAAGCCATGGACAGCGACGCAGTTCTTTTAGGAGCTGTAGGTGGACCAAAATGGGATAATCTTGAATTTTCAAAAAAACCAGAAAGAGCACTTCTTAGATTGAGAAAAGAAATGAGATTATTTGCAAATTTAAGACCCGCTATTTGTTTTTCTGAACTCGTAAGTGCATCTAGCTTAAAGGCAGAAATTATATCTGATCTGGACATTCTGATAGTCAGAGAGCTTACAGGAGGAATTTATTTTGGAGAACCAAGGGGAATTGAGCCAATTGAAAATGGAGAAAGAAAAGGTGTAAACACCCACACATACACCACTAAAGAAATCAAAAGAGTTGCCAAAGTTGCTTTTGATTTGGCCCTAAAGCGAAATAAAAAAGTTACTTCAGCTGACAAATCTAATGTAATGGAAGCGGGACAGTTGTGGAAAGAGGAAGTCCAGGCTCTTTATGATGAAAATAAAGCCTATAAAGATATTGAGCTAAGTCATATGCTAGCAGATAATTGCGCTATGCAACTAGTAAGAAATCCGAAACAGTTTGATGTTATCGTAACAGATAATTTATTTGGAGACATGCTTTCAGATGAAGCTGCAATGTTAACAGGATCTCTGGGCATGTTACCATCTGCCTCTCTTAGTGAAAAAGACAAAAATGGAAGAATTCGATCAATGTATGAACCTTGTCACGGGTCGGCTCCTGATATTGCTGGAAAAGGAATAGCCAATCCAATCGCAATGATATTAAGTTTTGCCATGGCTTTAAAATATTCATTAAATTTTGATAAAGAATCTGAATTATTAGAATCTGCTATTAAACTTGTATTAAAAGATGGTTTAAGAACGGCTGATATTATGGAAGAAGGAAAAAAAAATGTATCAACTTCAGATATGGGTGATGCGATAGTTGCAAAATTAGAACTTCAAAAATGAAATTAAATATAGCAATTGCCGGAGCAACGGGAAACGTTGGTAGGAAAATAATAGAAGTTTTAGAAAAAAGAAATTTCCCCGTTGATAATCTTTATTTGTTGGCATCCAAAAATAGTGAAGGTAAAAAAGTCAAATTTTTTAAGAAAGAAATTGTAGTAGAAAATTTAACTAATTTTGATTTTTCCAAAGCTACTATTACTTTTTTTTGTTGTGGATCGGAAATGAGCAAAGAGTGGGCTCCTATAGCTGCAAAAAAATCTATAGTCATTGATAATTCTAGCTTATTTAGAATGGATCAGGAGATACCCCTGATAGTTCCAGAAGTGAATGCTGATGATATTGTGCAGTGTAAAAATAAAAATATAATTGCGAACCCAAATTGTTCTACAGCCCAATTGGTAGTTGCGCTGAAGCCGCTGCATGATTTACTAAGCATTGAAAGAGTGGTTGTCTCTACTTATCAGTCTGTATCTGGAGCTGGCAAAGACCCTATGAACGAATTAACAAACCAAACTAAACAATTTTTAAATAAGGAAAAAATTATTCCAGAAAATTTTATAAAACAAATAGCATTTAATGTCATTCCCCACATAGATGAATTTGTTGATGAGGGTTATACAAAAGAAGAATTGAAAATGGCAAATGAAACCCAAAAAATTCTAAGCGATAAAATCAAATTAACAGCTACCTGTGTTCGCGTTCCTGTTTTTGTCTCTCACTGTGAATCTGTAAATATTCAATTCGAAAGATCATTTACTTTAGATCAAATTTATTCAGCCTTATCATCTGCCAAAGGTTGTAAAGTTGTAGATGAAAGAAAAAACGGAGGGTATATTACTCCCCTTGAAGCCCAAGGTCAGTTTGATACTTATATTTCTAGAATTAGAATAGATTCAACCCAAAAAAATTGTTTGAATATGTGGGTTGTGTCAGATAATTTATTAAAAGGAGCGGCATTAAACGCAGTTCAAATTGCAGAAACATTAGTAGATAAACAATTAATCTAAATGGATGATTTAAACAAAAATAGACCACTATCGCCTCATCTGCAGGTTTATAAGTGGCAATTATCTTCTCTTCTTTCTATTACTCATCGTCTAACATCAATCATAAATACAGCTGGTGTGACTCTTATTTGTTTTTGGATACTGTCGATATCCATGGGTGAGGATTGTTATAAATATTTTGCAATGTTTTCTTCAAGCATTGTAGGTAAATTTATTTTAGTCGGTTTTACCTGGTCATTTTGCTACCATTTGCTGAATGGTTTGAGACATTTATTTTGGGATATGGGCTATGGATATGAAATTAAGACTGCTAATTTTTCTGGAATTTCTGTTTTAACAAGTTCTTTCTTATTAACTATAATATTATGGGTAGTATCATGAGAAATGTTGCAGTTACTAAGTGGATTTTACAAAGAGTTACCGCAGTCATTCTTTTGCCTCTGCTTATTTGGTTTTTATCGGTTTTTATTGGTTTAGTCCAAAAAGATTTCGCAACGGTTACAATTTTTTTTAAAAATAATATTAATTTTTCTTTTTCAGTTATTTTTTTAGTTTTAGTATTTTCTCACATGAAGATTGGAATGGGGGAAATATTTGAAGATTATATACAAGATAGCCGATACAAAAGTGTCGCAAATTTAATAATTTCTATCTTCGCGACTGTTCTTCCTTTAATAACTATTGTATCTTTAATCTTAATTAAATTTAACTAATTATGAGTAAATACGAAATTATTGATCACGAATATGATGCTATTGTAGTCGGTGCAGGTGGATCAGGCTTAAGAGCAGCTGTTGGATTGTCCGAGGCAGGATTAAAAACCGCATGCATATCAAAAGTTTTTCCAACTAGAAGTCATACCGCTGCAGCTCAAGGAGGAATATCTGCTGCATTAGGAAATATGGGTGAAGATGATTGGCGCTGGCACATGTACGATACAGTTAAAGGTGCAGATTGGTTAGGCGATCAGGATGCTATTGAGTTTTTGTGTAAAGAAGCACCCCAAGCTGTTGTGGAATTAGAAAAGTATGGAGTGCCTTTTAGCAGAACAGAAGAAGGAAAGATTTATCAAAGACCTTTTGGTGGTATGACTAAAAACTACGGAAATGGTGTTATTCAAAGAACATGTGCAGCTGCAGATAGAACGGGTCATGCGATATTACATACTCTTTATGGACAGGCTTTAAAAAAGAATACAGAATTTTTTATCGAATATTTTGCTTTAGATTTATTAATGCACAATGGTAAATGCCAGGGTGTTTTGGCATGGTCATTACAAGATGGTAAAATCCACAGATTTAAATCAAACATGACTATTCTTGCTACAGGAGGGTATGGTCGAGCTTATTTTTCAGCAACCTCAGCTCATACTTGTACAGGAGATGGTGGAGGAATGGTTTTAAGAGCAGGGTTACCACTTCAAGATATGGAGTTTATACAATTTCATCCCACAGGAATTTACGGGGCAGGCTGTTTAATTACCGAAGGAAGTAGAGGTGAGGGAGGTTTTTTAGTTAACTCTGAGGGGGAAAGATTTATGGAAAGATATGCCCCTTCTGCAAAAGATCTTGCTTCGCGAGATGTTGTTTCAAGATCAATGACTGTAGAAATTAATGAAGGTAGAGGAGTTGGAAAAGATAAAGATCATATTTATCTTCATTTAAATCATATAGATCCAAAAACCTTACATGAAAGACTTCCAGGAATTTCCGAATCAGCAAAAGTGTTTGCTGGAGTGGATGTTACTAAGGAGCCAATACCTGTCATGCCAACGGTTCATTATAACATGGGAGGAATTCCAACTAACTACCATGGAGAAGTTTTAACAAAAGATTCAGATGGATCTGAAAAAATAGTAGATGGTTTGATGGCCATTGGTGAAGCAGCATGTGTTTCAGTTCATGGAGCAAATAGACTGGGCTCTAATTCATTAATTGATTTGGTGGTTTTTGGAAAAGCTGCCTCAGTTCGTGCAGCCCAAGTTGTTAAACCTAACTCTAAACATGAAACTATTCCAGAATCAGAGACACAAAAATCCCTAGACCGATTTGATAAATTAAGAAATGCTAACGGTGATACTCCCACAGCAGTTTTGAGAGATAAAATGCAAAGAACTATGCAAAGTAAATGCGCAGTTTTTAGAACAGATAAGACCTTAAAAGAAGGTCTTCATGATATACAGCAGCCATGGGATGGAATGAAAGATATTCGAGTTCAAGATAAATCTTTAATATTTAATACAGACTTAGTAGAAGCTTTAGAATTCGATAATTTAATCAGACAATCAATGGTTACGGTTTCTTCTGCAGAGAATAGAAAAGAAAGTAGAGGAGCGCATTCAAGGGAAGATTTTAAAGATAGAGATGACCAAGAATGGATGAAACATACGCTAGCTTGGCAAAAATCAGATGGAAAAGTTGAAATTGATTATAGAGATGTTCATGCTTACACATTAAGTACAGATGTTCAGTATTTTCCACCTAAAAAAAGAGTTTATTAATCTATGGTACAATTTGCTTTACCAAAAAATTCAACAATAGAAAAAGGAAAGCATTTTCCCTTAGATTCTAAATCAAAAAATTTAAAAACAATCAATGTATATCGATGGAATCCAGAAGATACTAAAAATCCTAGAGTAGATTCTTATGAGTTAGATATGGATCAATGTGGTCCAATGGTTTTGGATGTTTTAATAAAAATTAAGAATGAAATCGATTCTACAGTAACTTTTAGAAGGTCTTGTAGAGAAGGAATTTGTGGAAGTTGTGCCATGAATATTGATGGAGCTAATACTTTGGCATGCACTAAGTCTGCAAAGGAAATAAGTGGTGACATTAATATTTATCCGTTACCACACATGCCAGTTATTAAAGATTTAGTTCCTAATTTAAAGCAATTATATAAACAGTATGAATCCATTGAGCCATGGATGCAGTCAGAGACTACTGGAAAAGAAGCTGAAAAATTACAATCTGTTGAAGACAGATCTAAAATAGACGGTTTGTATGAATGCATACTATGTGCTTGTTGCTCAACATCTTGCCCTAGCTATTGGTGGAATGGAGATAAATACTTAGGACCTGCAGTTCTTTTGCAAGCCTATAGGTGGATAATTGATAGTAGGGATGATGAAAGAAAAAAAAGATTAAAAAAAGTGGCAGATGAATTAAAATTATTTAGATGCCATACTATTATGAATTGCACCAATGCATGTCCAAAAGGACTAAACCCAGCAAAAGCCATTGGTTCCATTAAAAAAATGTTAGTCTCTGCATAGTGATAACTATCAAAAATCAATAAATCTTGAGTTTCCTTATTAAATTGACAGTTTAAAAACCAAGCTATACTTTCCTTTTTCTTATGAAAAAAATTCATCATTTTGTTAATGGTAAAGCATTTGAGGGAAATTCTAAAAAAACTTCCGATGTTTATGACCCTTCAATTGGAGAGGTAAGTGCCAAAGTCACTCTAGCTACAAAACAAGATGTAGATAAAGTTGTTGATATTGCTCATAGCGCATTTCACTCCTGGTCTAGCACGCCGGCATTACAAAGAGCTAGAATTTTATTTAAGTTTAAAGAGCTCATCGAAAAAAATTCTGATGAATTAACCAAAATAATAGTTGCAGAGCACGGAAAAGTTTATGACGATGCAAAAGGATCTCTTACCAGGGGTTTAGAGGTTGTTGAATTTGCCTGTGGTATCCCTCACTTATTAAAAGGAGAATTTACAGAAAATGTTGGAAGAGATGTTGATAGCTGGTCTATTCGACAATCACTTGGAGTATGCGCTGGAATAACACCTTTTAATTTTCCTGCAATGGTACCAATGTGGATGTTCCCTATTGCAATTGCATGTGGAAATACATTTATATTGAAACCATCCGAAAAAGATCCTTCCTGTGCACTGATGTTAGCTAAGCTACTGACCGAAGCTGGTTTGCCCGATGGGGTTTTTAATGTTGTCAATGGAGATAAGGAAGCAGTAGACGCATTGCTAGAAAACAAAAAAATTAGTGCAATTAGCTTTGTAGGATCTACCCCAATTGCAGAATATATTTATGAGAATGCTGCCAAAAATGAAAAAAGAGTTCAGGCATTGGGAGGAGCTAAAAATCACTGTGTGGTTATGCCAGATTCTGATTTAGATCAGGCAGTTAACGGATTGATGGGAGCTGCATATGGTTCTGCTGGAGAAAGATGTATGGCTCAATCTGTAGCAGTAGCAGTAGGAGACATTGGAGATAAACTTGTTCAAAAACTATCTGAAAAAGTTAATGCATTAAAAGTAGGTCCTGGGATGGATTCGAATTCAGAAATGGGACCTCTTGTGACGAAAGAACACTTAGAGAAAGTAAAAAGTTATGTAGATATTGGGGTAGAAGAAGGGGCAAAACTAGTTGTAGATGGAAGAAATTTGAAATTACAGGGTTATGAAAAAGGTTTTTATATAGGCGGCTGTTTATTTGATCATGTGACAGATCAAATGAGAATTTATAAAGAAGAAATTTTTGGACCTGTTCTTTCTGTTGTTAGGGTTAAAGATTTCGAGAGTGCTGTAAAACTAGTTAATAACCATGAGTATGGAAATGGAGTTAGTTTGTTTACAAGAGATGGAGATTCAGCAAGAACATTTGTAAGTAAAATTCAGGTGGGAATGGTAGGTATTAATATACCCATCCCAGTTCCTATGGCATTCCATAGCTTTGGAGGCTGGAAAAGATCTTTATTTGGAGATCATCACATGCATGGCATGGAAGGTGTGCGATTTTATACCAAGTTAAAAACAGTTACATCTCGTTGGCCTTCAGGTATAAGGAGCAACCCAGAATTTACAATGCCAACTATGAAGTAACTATGAGTAGAAAAAAAATATCATTAATCGGTGCAGGACAAATTGGCGGAACATTAGCACATTTAATTGCAACCAAAGAATTGGCAGATGTAGTTCTTTTTGATGTGGCAGAAGGAGTTGCAAAGGGAAAAGCATTGGATATTGCTCAATCTCTTGCGGTCGATGGGTCAAGTGTAAATTTAATTGGGACAGATAATTATGAAGATACTAAAAATTCAGATGTAATTATTATTACTGCTGGTGTTCCTAGAAAACCAGGAATGACTCGTGACGATCTTTTAGGCATAAACTTAAAAATTATTAAACAGGTCGCGGAAGGAATAAAAAAAACCTCTCCAGAAGCCTTTGTGATTTGCATCACTAATCCTTTAGACGTTATTGTAATGGCATTGCAAAAATATTCAGGTCTTCCAAAAAATAAAGTAATTGGTATGGCTGGAATATTAGACACATCACGATTCAAAAGATTTTTATCTCAAGAGCTAAAAGTTTCAATTAAAGATATTGATTCTTTTGTTTTAGGAGGTCACGGAGATACTATGGTTCCCATGCCTAACAGGACTATGGTTGGTAAAGAAAAATTATCAGATCTAGTTTCTAATGGAAAAATATCTCAGGAAAAGTTAAATGAAATAGTAGATAGAACAAGAAATGGTGGAGCAGAGATTGTAAAGTTTTTAAAAACTGGATCTGCATTTTACGCTCCAGCTGCGGCAGGAGTTCAAATGGCAGAATCTTATTTAAAGAATGAAAAGAAAACCCTTCCTTGTGCTGCATATTTAGATGGAGAATATGGTATCAAAGAATTATATGTTGGAGTTCCCGTAGTGATTGGATCACAAGGTATAGAAAAAGTAATTGAACTAAAGCTTGATGAAGAAGAAAAAAAATATTTTGATATTTCTATTGCAGCCGTTAAAGATCTCTTCGAGGCAGCTAAAAAAATTGATCCTAGCCTGTCATAAATAAAGAATGTTTATTATTGGTAAAAAAAAATTAATTAACAGTATTAAAATTGACAGCTTAGAAACCAAGTTGTAGTTTCAGATTTCTTATGAACATTCACGAGCATCAAGCCAAGGACATTCTAAAAAAATTTGGAGCAGAAGTTCCTAATGGAGAGCCCATTTTTTCACTAGACGAAATAGATGAAAAGTTTAAAAAAATAAAAACAGATAAAGTTGTTCTAAAAGCCCAAATCCATGCTGGAGGAAGAGGTAAAGCAGGTGGGGTTAAAATTGTTGATAGTCTTGAACAATTAAAAGAAGAGGCTAAAAATTTACTAGGGAAAGTTCTTGTCACTCATCAAACAGGGCCGCAGGGTAGAGAAGTAAAAAGACTGTATATTGAAGAGGCTTCAGATATTTCAAAAGAATTCTACCTTTCTTGTCTTGTAGATCGTGCAAGTTCTAAAATTGCTTTTATTTCAAGCGCTGAGGGAGGAATGGATATAGAAGAAGTTGCTAACAAAACCCCAGAAAAAATTACCACGACTCGTGTTAGCCTTTCTAAAGGATTAACAAAAGAAGACATAACACAAGTATTAAAACCATATCAGCTTCCTTCAGAATCTATCGAGCAAGCCGAAAAACTTATTCAATCTATTTTTAAGGCTTTGGTAAATACAGATGCAAACTTAATTGAAGTAAATCCTTTAATTTTAACAAAAGAAAATCAAGTACTGTGTCTTGATGCAAAAATTAATTTTGATGCAAATGCATTATATCGTCACCCAGACATTTTAGAATTAAGAGATTTTGATGAAGAAGATCCTGCAGAAATAGAAGCAAGTAAATACGATTTGGCATACATCAAATTAGATGGAGAAATTGGTTGTATGGTAAATGGTGCAGGACTTGCCATGGCTACTATGGATATTATCAAGCTTTATGGTTCAGAGCCTGCAAACTTTTTAGATGTAGGAGGAGGGGCGACTAAAGAAAAAGTGTCAGCAGCTTTTAATATTATTTTATCCGATAAAAACGTTAAAGGTATTTTAATTAATATTTTTGGAGGAATAATGAGGTGCGATGTAATTGCCGAAGGTGTTATTGCGGCCGCAAAAGAAACAAACCTTTCTGTACCCTTAGTTGTTAGACTTGCCGGAACTAAATTTGAAGAAGGAAAAAAAATATTAGAACAGTCAGGATTGAAAATTATTCCTGCAAACGACTTGTCAGAGGCTGCTCAAAAAATAGTTGAGGCAATAAAATAAATATGTCTGTTCTAATTAATAAAGATACAAAAGTTATTTGCCAAGGTTTCACAGGTACTCACGGTACGTTCCATTCAGAACAGGCTATTGAATATGGAACTAATCTAGTGGGCGGTGTTACCCCTAATAAGGGTGGACAAACCCATTTAGGAAAACCAGTTTTTAATACAGTAGAAGAGGCAGTTAACCAGACCAAAGCTGACGCAACAATGATTTATGTACCAGCCAAATTTGCTGCTGCAGCCATCATAGAAGCTATTGAATGTGAGATGCCTTTGATTGCTTGTATTACTGAAGGAATTCCAATCTTAGACATGATTAAAGTTAAGGAAAAACTAAAAGGATCAAAATCAAGATTAATAGGTCCAAATTGTCCAGGAATCATTACTCCTGGAGAATGTAAAATAGGTATTATGCCAGGTCACATACATAAAAAAGGTTCGGTTGGCATTGTTTCTCGATCTGGAACTCTCACATATGAAGCTGTTGCCCAGACGACAGCAATTGGTTTGGGACAATCTACATGTATTGGCATAGGCGGAGATCCAGTAAATGGAACGAATTTTATAGACTGTTTAGAGCTATTTTTAAATGATGAAAAAACAGAATCTATAATCATGATTGGTGAAATAGGCGGAGACGATGAAGAGCAAGCAGCTCAATTTATTAAAGATTCCAAGATTAAAAAGCCAACAGTTGGTTTTATTGCAGGATTAACAGCACCCCCAGGAAGAAGAATGGGTCATGCAGGAGCTATTATTGCCGGCGGAAAAGGTGGAGCACAAGATAAAATAGAAAAAATGAAATCTTGTGGAATTATTGTTACTGATTCACCAGCCGATATTGGAAAAACATTAAAGACTAAATTGCAAGGTTAAGATATATTTAGACTGCAAAATGTCATCTTCTAAAAACAAAATATTCCAAACCACATCTTTCTTATCTGGCATGAATTCGTCTTATATAGATGAGCTATATGAAAAATATGCAAAAGATCCACAATCTATTCAGGAAAGTTGGAGAGATTTTTTTTCTGGTTTGGCAGAAAATAAAGAATTAATTCAAAAAGAAACAGAGGGTGCTTCTTGGTCACCTCAAAAATTAAAAAATAAGCACAATGAAGATTTGGATTCTTATGAAAAACTTTTACCAAAAAATAATGTTTTGGACATGCAGAATGAAATTGTTAAAGAAATCCCAAAAGTTATCAAAAAAGAATCTGCTGAAGATGTAGAAACAGCAACTAAAGACTCGGTAAGAGCAATTATGATGATTAGGGCCTTTAGAATTAGAGGTCATTTGATTGCAGATTTAGATCCTCTCAAATTGTTTGAAAACAAAGATCATCCAGAATTAAACCCAGAAACATACGGATTTACAAAAAAAGATAGAAATAAAAAAATATTTTTAGATAATGTTCTTGGACTTAAATATGCAACGGTAGATGAAATTTTAGAGATCTTAAAAAGAACTTATTGTTCTAAAGTAGGTGTAGAATTTATGCACATGGAAGATCCAGAAGAAAAAAGCTGGGTTCAAGAAAGAATTGAAGGAAAAAAAAAAGAAATTTCTTTTACTACAGAAGGAAAAAAAGCCATGTTAAATCGAGTATTAGAAGCAGAAGGTTTCGAAAAATATTTACACACAAAGTATGTAGGTACAAAAAGATTTGGATTAGATGGATGTGAATCTTTAATACCAGCAATGGAACAGATTATTAAATTAGGTGGTTCACTAGGAGCAAAAGAGGTTAAGATTGGAATGCCCCATAGAGGAAGACTTAATATTTTAACCAACGTAATACAAAAACCTTTAAAAAAAATATTTAAAGAATTTGCAGGAGAGCCAGGACCTGCCGAGGGTGGAGTTTCTGGAGATGTAAAATATCACCTAGGAGCATCTGCAGACAGAGAATTTGATGGTAACTCAGTGCACGTTAGTTTGACTGCTAACCCTTCCCACTTAGAAGCAGTTAATCCTGTTGTATTGGGGCAAACTAGAGCTAAGCAATTTTTTCACAAAGACACAAAAAGAGACAAAGTGATTCCAATATTACTTCATGGAGATGCAGCTTTTGCTGGGCAGGGAGTAGTTGCGGAATGTTTTGCCATGTCAGGTGTTCCTGGTCATAATATAGGTGGAACCATACATATTATTGTTAATAATCAGATAGGATTTACCACCATACCTTCTTTTGCGAGATCTTCACCCTACCCATCTGAGGTAGCAAAGATGGTTCAAGCTCCTATCTTTCACGTAAATGGAGACGATGTAGAAGCAGTTGTTTATGTAACAAAGGTTGCGACCGAGTATAGGCAAAAGTTTAAAAGAGATGTTGTAATAGATATTTTTTGTTACCGAAGGTTTGGTCACAATGAGGGAGATGAGCCTTCATTTACACAGCCTTTAATGTACCAAAAAATTAAAAATCACCCTTCTATTTTGACTTTTTACTCAAAACAACTAGTTGAAGAAGGATTGTTTACCAAAGAAGAAATTGAAAAACAAAAATCTGATTACAAAAAAAAATTAGATAAAGAGTTTGAAGATTCTAAAAAATATATTTCCAATGAACAGGATTGGTTCACTGGAAGTTGGTCTAAATTTTCTACTGAAAAAGGATCAGACAGAAGAGGGACGACAGCAGTAGACAAAAAGATAATTAAAAAAATTGGAACAAAGCTTACTTCACTTCCTAATAATTTTAATGCCCATCCTACTATCAGTAGAATTTTTGAAGCAAAGAAAAAAATGTTTGAAAGTGGAAAAGGTTTTGACTGGAGCACAGCCGAAAGCTTAGCCTTTGCAACATTGGCAGAAGAGGGTTATCCTATAAGATTAGTCGGACAAGATTCTGTGCGAGGTACTTTTAGCCAAAGACATGCCGGGCTTACGGATCAAAAAACAGGTGAAAAATACTTTCCATTAAAAAGCCTAAGCAAAAAGCAAGCCAATGTAGAAATCGTAGATAGTTTACTTTCTGAAATGGGAGTTTTGGGATTCGAATATGGGTATTCATTAGTGGAACCTAATACTTTAGTAGCATGGGAAGCTCAATTTGGAGACTTTGCAAATGGAGCTCAAATTATATTTGATCAATTTATAAGTTCTGGAGAGAAAAAATGGACACGAGCAAGTGGGCTAATTATGTTGTTGCCCCACGGTTATGAAGGTCAAGGCCCAGAACATTCGTCAGCAAGAATTGAAAGATACCTTCAAGCTTGCGCTCAAGAAAATTTACAAGTGGTTAATTGTACAACACCTGCAAATTATTTTCATGTTTTGAGAAGACAAATTCATAGATCATTTAGAAAACCACTGATTGTTTTTACTCCAAAGTCTTTATTAAGACATAAAAAATGCGTTTCAGAAATAGAAGATTTTTCAAACAACAATTCTTTTCATAGGGTATTGCCAGATCATGCAGAGGATCCTAAGTATAAGTTAATTAAACTAGCTCCAGACAAAGAAATAAAGAGAATTGTTATTTGTTCAGGTAAAGTTTATTTTGATCTTTTGGAAAAAAGACAAGAAATTAAAGAAAAAAGAGTGCAACTTGTTAGGATTGAACAAATATATCCTTTTCCTGCAAAAACTTTAGCTAAGCTTATAAAAAGGTTTGTAAATGCAGAGGAATATATTTGGTGTCAGGAAGAACCACAAAATATGGGGTGTTGGAATACAGTTGAAAGATATATTAATTGGACATTAAATCACATTAAATCAAAAGCAAAAAACATAAAGTATATTGGTAGAAGTCCAATGGCCTCAACAGCAACCGGGTATTTAAAAAAACATGTTGCCCAACAACAGGAAATTGTTACAAAAGCGTTAACTATAAATGGCTGATAAAATTACCGTACCCACATTAGGAGAATCTTTAACCGAAGCAACTGTTGCAAAGTGGTTGAAAAAAGTAGGCGACAGTATTCAAGAAGACGAGGAGATTGTCTCTTTAGAAACGGACAAAGTAAGCATTGATGTTACAGCTCCAAAATCTGGAATTTTATCAGAAATTATTGCTAATGATGGAGCTACAGTTGAGGTAGGTGCACATCTTGGCTCCATAGATACTTCATCCTCACCCTCCAAAAAGAAAGAAGAGAAGCAAGATAAACAAGAAACGAAAGTAGTCGAAATTAAAAAAGAAGAAAATATTTCTGAAAAAAAAATAAACAATCAAAATAAAAAGAAAGAATTATCCCCATCTGTAAAACGTATAATTAATGAAAAAAACATTAATGTAGAAAGCGTTGATGGAACAGGAAAAGATGGAAGAATTTTAAAAGGTGATTTGGTAGGTCTTATGGGATTTAGTCCTGCACCAAACACAAAAAAGATTGAAATCGGAGAAGAGGAAAGAGTTAAGATGACTCGTCTTAGATCGACAATTGCAAAAAGATTGAAGGAAGCCCAGAATAATGCAGCAATTTTAACTACCTTTAATGAAATTGACATGTCCATGATTATTCAAATCAGAAAAGATAACAAAGAAGAGTTTGAAAAAAGATATGGAACCAAACTTGGTTTTATGTCTTTTTTTGTAAAAGCATGCGTTAATGCTTTGCAAACGTATCCTTCGGTAAATGCCGAGGTTCAGGGAGAAGAAATTGTTTATAAAAACTATTATAACATTGGAGTTGCAGTAGGTACAGATAAGGGTCTGGTCGTGCCTGTTTTAGGTAATGCAGATGAACTTTCATTTGCTGAAATTGAAAAAGAAATTATTACCCTTGGTACAAGGGCTAAAAACAACCAATTGTCGATTGAGGAATTACAAGGCGGAACATTTACCATCACCAATGGAGGCATATATGGATCTATGCTTTCTACTCCAATAATTAATCCTCCCCAATCTGGAGTTTTGGGTATGCACAATATCGTACAAAGGGCAGTAGTAATAAATGGAAAAATTGAAATTAGACCCATTATGTATCTTGCTCTTTCATATGACCATAGAATTATCGATGGTAAAGAGGCGGTATCTTTTTTAGTAAGAGTAAAAGAAATATTAGAAGATCCTAGAAGATTATTTTTAAACTTATAAATTGATATGGAAGAATTTGATGTTGTAGTTATTGGTGGAGGTCCCGGAGGGTATGTTTGCGCTATAAGATCTGCACAACTTGGAAATAAAACAGCTTGTATAGAATCGCGTGGAGCTTTGGGAGGTACCTGTTTGAATGTTGGATGTATTCCTTCAAAGTCATTGTTACATGCTTCCGAAATGTATCACAAAGCTAAAAATGAATTTAAAACTATAGGTATTAATACTGGAGATCTCTCTTTGGATCTTGATACAATGATGGGACACAAGTCAAAATCAGTTAATGGCCTAACCAAGGGAGTAGAATTTTTATTTAAAAAAAACAAAGTTACTTACTTAAAAGGACATGGAAGCTTTAAAGACAAAAACACTTTAACCGTCAAAGACGCATCTGGTTCAACGCAAGAAATTAAAGCAAAGAATATTGTGATTGCCACAGGCTCCTCAGTACTTTCTTTGCCTAATATAGAAATTGATGAAAGTTCAATTGTATCCTCGACAGGTGCCTTGTCTTTAAAGCAAGTTCCCAAAAAACTAATTATTATTGGAGGAGGTTATATTGGTCTAGAAATGGGTTCAGTATGGTTAAGATTAGGTTCGGAAGTAGAAGTTATTGAGTACATGGATCACATTGCAGCAGGTATGGATAGAGAGGTCAGCGATAATTTTTTAAAAATTTTAAAAAAACAAGGAATGAAATTTCACTTATCAACCAAAGTATTGGATGTGAAAAAAAATTCAAGTGGAGTGACAGTTTCAGTTGAGCATAACGGAGAAGCATTAGAAATGACAAGCGATGTTGTCTTAATGTCTGTCGGTAGAAAACCGAATACGGATGGTTTAAATTTGGAAGCTGTAGGAATTAAAAAAGATCAAAAAAATAGAATTTTAGTAGAAAAAAATCTTAAAACGAATGTAGACAATGTGTTTGCAATAGGTGATGTTATAGAAGGTCCTATGTTGGCGCATAAAGCTGAAGACGAGGGTATGGCTGTAGCTGAGTTCATTTCAGGTAAATATGGACATGTAAACTATGATGCAATACCCGGAGTTGTCTATACCTCTCCAGAAGTTGCAGCTGTGGGAAAGACAGAAGAACAGCTAAAAGAATCCGGGATAGAATATAATGTTGGAAAATTTCCTTTTATGGCAAATTCCCGAGCAAAAATTAATAATGATGCAGATGGATTTATTAAAATTTTAGCTGATAAAAACACAGATAAAATTTTGGGTGTTCACATGATAGGGCCAGATGTTGGTACGATGATTGCAGAAGTAGTTTTAGCAATGGAATTTGGAGCAAGTGCAGAAGATATAGCTAGAACGTGCCACGCCCACCCAACCCTTTCAGAGGCCGTAAGAGAAGCGGCTCTAGCAGTAGATAAAAGAGCTATACACTTTTAACTAATTTGTTTTCCGCTTTTTTTCCAGTCAGATAAAAAAGATTCTAAACCTTTATCTGTTAGTTCGTGACGGTATAGATCCCCAAATATTTTGGGAGGTATCGTTATTACATCAGCTCCAATTTGCATTACTTGTCGTACGTGGTCTAATGATCGAATAGAAGCTGCTAAAATTTCTGTTTTTAAATTATAATTTTTGTAAATAGTTTTTATGTCCTGGATCAGTTGCACTCCGTTTTCTCCCACATCATCTAACCTTCCAATAAAAGGAGAGATAAAAGTTGCACCTGCTTTTGCTGCAAGTAATGCTTGAGATGGTGAAAAGCAAAGAGTGACATTTACTTTAAATTTTTTACTAGTTAAATATTTGCACGCGATCAATCCATCTAAAGTCAAAGGAATTTTAATAACAATATTCTTTGCAATCTTTTGAAGTATTTTAGCCTCCTCAATCATTTTGTTGGAGTGTGTGGCAGTTACCTCCGCACTAATTGGTCCTTTAACTTCGGTAGCTATAGTCTTTAAAATTTTTTTGAAATTTCCTTCTTGTTTGGCAAGTAAAGAAGGGTTGGTGGTAATACCGTCTATGAGGCCACTTTTATTTATAAGCTTTATTTCACTTATATCAGACGAATCTAAAAAAATTTTCATAATACTGTAACTTATTATCTAAAAAGATATAAATCAATTTTTATATGAATATTAACATTTTATTACCAATTAAGTTTGATCAAGCATTTACTTACTTATGTGATATTTCATTAAATCTTGAACAGGGGGATTATGTTTTGGTCCCTTTTCGGAATAAAGAAATTGTAGGGATTGTCTGGGAAAAGAATGTTCCTGCCCCTAAAAAAATAAAGCTTAAAAAAATTATCAAAAAAATTAACTTTCCCAAATTAACTAAAAACAATATTAATTTTATTAATAAGTTTTCCCAGTACAATATTTCTAGCCTGGGAATGACCCTTAAGCTTTTTTTATATGAAAAAGGTTTAGATGCGATATTAAAAAATAAAGTTAGTGGCGATTATAATGAATATAAAATTCAAAGATTTAAAAAAAATAATTTAAGTGCTCTTCAAACAAAATCATATCAGGAAGTCTCTCAAAATATAAACTTTTCAAGCTATTCAACTACCCTTATTCATGGTGTTACAGGGTCCGGAAAAACCTTAATTTACTTTGAGATTATTAAGGAGGCGCTTAAGAAAAACAAGCAAGTCTTAGTATTATTGCCAGAAATTGCACTAACGAAGCAAATAGCCGATCGGTTTAAGGACTATTTTGCAGCAGAGCCCGCACTTTGGCACTCAAGCATAAGTGAAAAAAAGAAAAAAAATATTTGGAAAGGTGTATCTGAAAATAAAATTAAATTAGTATTGGGAGCCAGATCATCTATTTTTTTACCTTTTCAAAATTTAAAATTAATTGTGATTGATGAGGAACATGATTCTTCCTACAAGCAGGAGGAAGGAGTTTCATATAATGCTAGAGACATGTCAATCTTAAGAGCTTCAATTGAAAAATTTCCTATCTTGCTTGTTTCAGCTACCCCCTCTATTGAAAGTTATTATAATAGCAAAAATAAAAAATATTTCTACGTAAGTTTAACAGAGCGATATAAAAATATTTCATTACCTAATATTGAAATAGTTGATTTGGTACATACTCCTGCTGATAAAGGAAAATTTATTTCCAATCAACTTATTCCAAAATTAAAAAAAATTATTAAAGAAAAACAACAAGTGTTATTTTTTTTAAATAGAAGAGGGCATTCTACATATATCATGTGTTATGAGTGTAAAAAAAGATTAGTTTGCCCGAATTGTTCAATAGGACTAGTTTTTCATCAAACTTCTAAAAAAGCGATATGTCATTACTGTGATTACAAAACAAGTTTAAACCAGAAGTGCACTAATAATAAAGATTGTGAATTTACTTTTTATGGTCTTGGAATTGAAAAAGTATTTGAGGAAGTTCAGTTAATTTTCCCTGAAACAAAAATACAAATTTTTTCCTCTGACTCTATAAATAATAACAAAAATTCAGAACAGATTATTAATGATATAGAAAAAAATAAGATTCCAATTTTAGTAGGTACTCAACTAATTTCTAAAGGATTTCACTTTCCGAGCTTGAATTATATAGTTGTTATTAATTCTGATACCAATTTCTTAGGCAGTGATATAAGAGCTTCTGAAAAAAATTTTCAGTTATTACAACAGTTGTCTGGAAGGGCAGGTAGAGAAGAAAATAAAGCTAAAGTTTTTCTACAAACTAACGATCCTAGTAATAAAATTCTCCACTCCCTGTCTAACAGTGATACCAAAGTGTTTTACGAAGAAGAGCTCCTATTTAGAGAACGGGCTTACTTGCCTCCATTTTCAAAACTTGTCTCTATAATTGTATCCGGAGCCAATCAGTTTGAGGTAGAAAAGATATCTAAGAAACTAAAGCAATCTTTTTTATTGCAAGAAAAAATAAAAATTTACGGGCCAGTAACAGCCCCAATATTTAAAATTCGTGGCAAATATAGAATGCGATTATTGCTTAAATACGATGTTTCGCTGTTTCCTCAGAAATTTATTAAAAATTGGCTTGATATGAACATTATCAGCAAAAATATAAAACTTGAAGTTGATGTAGATCCTGTCAGCTTCCTTTAAGTTGCATAATTAGCCAAAATATCACACTTGATCGATATTTTTCATTGTGTTACGAACGCAGCATTAATTAAGGATAATCTTGGAAAATCAAGCTAACTCATTTTCAAACGTAACAGGTAGATATGCAAAATCTATATTTCAATTGGCTAATGAGAAAAAAATAATGAATGAGGTTGAAAAAAATTTTTTACAGATTTATTCTTTATTTAGCGATTCTAAAGATTTTGTAAAATTTGTTACCAATCCTACTATTCAAAAAAATACTAGGCTTAAAATCATTGAAAACCTATCAAGTAAATTAAATTTTAACAGTTATTTTACTAATTTTCTTAAGCTAATAAATGAAAAAGGTCGTTTCTTTTATTTAGAGAGAATAGTAAAAGATTTTTTTTCAATCCTATCTATTAGCAAGGGAGAGATATCCGCGGAGTTAATTGTGGCTAATGAAATTTCTGAAGATAGGAAAAATGATATCAAAAGAGATCTTTCCTTAATATATAAAAAAGATATGAAATTGAATTTTATAATTGATCCAAGCCTAATTTCAGGGTCAATATTAAAAGTGGGTAGTAAAATGATAGACAGTTCAGCAAAAAGCAAATTTAACAGAATTTTAAACAATATTTAGGAGAAAATAATGGACATAAACCCTTCAGAAGTAACAAAAGTAATTAAAGAGCAAATTGAAAACTTTGGATCAGAAACGGAAGTTTCTGAGGTAGGACAAGTTCTTTCAGTTGGAGACGGAATTGCAAGAATTTTTGGGTTAGATAATGTGGAAGCTGGAGAAATGGTAGAATTCTCTGAAGGCACTAAAGGTATGGCCTTAAATTTAGAAAATGACAATGTTGGGGTGGTTATTTTTGGAGATGATTCTAAAATTAAAGAAGGAGATATTGTTAAAAGAACCGGAAAGATTGTTGATGTTGCAGTTGGAAAATCACTTTTAGGAAGAGTTGTAGATGGATTAGGAAATCCTATAGATGGAAAAGGTCCAATTGATCCCAAGTCTGAAAGAAGAAGGGTAGATGTTAAGGCTCCAGGAATTATTGCAAGAAAATCAGTTCATGAGCCTATGCAGACTGGTCTTAAGGCAATTGATAGTTTAATTCCAATTGGAAGAGGACAAAGAGAGCTGATTATTGGAGACAGACAAACAGGAAAAACTGCTATTGCAATTGATACAATTATAAACCAAAAAGAAATAAACAAATCCGACGATGAGTCTAAAAAACTTTATTGTATTTACGTTGCTATTGGGCAAAAAAGATCAACAGTAGCTCAAATAGTAAAAACTTTGGAAGAAACAGGAGCTTTGGAATACACCATCGTTGTAGCTGCAACTGCCTCAGATCCTGCACCACTTCAATTTTTGGCACCATACATAGGTTGTACAATGGGAGAATATTTTCGAGATAATGGGATGCATGGGCTGATTGTGTATGATGACCTTTCAAAACAAGCTGTAGCTTATAGACAAATGTCTTTGTTATTAAGAAGACCTCCGGGACGTGAAGCTTTTCCAGGGGATGTATTTTATTTACATAGTAGACTATTGGAAAGAGCAGCAAAACTAAGTGAGGATCAGGGTGGTGGATCTCTTACAGCCTTGCCGATCATTGAAACGCAAGCAAGTGACGTTTCGGCTTATATTCCTACAAATGTTATTTCAATTACTGATGGACAAATATTTTTAGAAACCGAGTTATTTTTTAAAGGTGTTAGACCAGCAGTAAATGTTGGAATTTCTGTATCCCGGGTTGGATCTTCAGCACAAATTAAAGCAATGAAGCAAGTTGCAGGGTCTATCAAATTAGAGCTAGCTCAATATAGAGAAATGGCAGCATTTGCACAGTTTGGTTCTGATTTAGATGCCTCTACTCAACAGCTATTAAACAGAGGAGCTAAGTTAACTGAACTTTTAAAACAAGGACAATACTCACCACTAAAAGTTGAAGAGCAGGTTATTTCTATTTTCTGTGGTGTTAGAGGGTATTTGGATAATATCGAGACTTCAAAAATTAAAGATTTTGAAAGTGGTTTGCTAAGTCAAATAAAATCTGATTCTCCTGATATATTAGAAAATATAAATAAAACAGGAAAATTAGATGAATCTAATGAAACTAAATTAAAATCTTTTATAGAAAATTTCAAAAATAAATTCGAAAGCTAAAAATTAATGGCAACTCTAAAAGACTTACGTAATAGAATTAAAAGCGTAAAATCTACACAGAAAATTACCAAGGCAATGAAAATGGTCGCTGCTGCTAAATTAAGAAAAGCTCAAGATAGAGCCGAAAAAGGAAGACCTTATTCAGATAAAATGAATAGTATCATTACTAATTTGAAAGCATCAATAATAAATCCATCTTCCGCACCCAAGCTTTTGGTGGGTAATGCAAAAAGCCATAAACATTTATGCGTGGTAATGACTGCAGATAGAGGTTTATGTGGTGGGTTTAATACTAACATATGCAGAAGAGCTCGAATATTTTTTAATGACATTATAAACTCCGGAAAAGAATTAAAAATTATTACTGTGGGCAGTAAAGGCAATGATCAATTAAAAAGAATGTATGGAAAATATATCGTTGAAAAAATTAGTTTTAAAGATCTAAAAAAAATTACAATCAATGAATCAGATGAGATCACCACAAAAATTATAGACATGTTTAAAGAAGAGGAGTTTGACGTATGTACTATTTTTTATAGTAAGTTTAAAAGTGTTATTTCTCAGGATCCTCAGGCTCAACAAATTATTCCTATTCCATCAGAAGATACTTCAGAAGACGAGGTAAGCACTCAAACCCAGTATGACTATGAACCAGAAGAGGAAGAGATTTTAGAGAATTTGTTACCAAAAAATATTTCTACTCAAATATTTAAGGGTTTCTTAGAAAATGATGCTAGCGAACAGGGTTCAAGAATGTCTGCAATGGACAACGCGACAAGAAATGCAGGAGATTTAATTAACAAGTTAACTATAAACTACAATAGAAGCAGACAAGCAGTGATCACGAAAGAGTTGATTGAGATCATTTCAGGCGCTGAATCTTTGTAGACAATTAAGGAGAAAAAATGACAAATAAATTTGGAACAATTACCCAAGTTATTGGAGCAGTTGTAGATGTAAAGTTTGAAGAAAACTTACCTGAAATTTTAACAGCCTTAGAATGTGACAATTCTGGAATAAGATTAGTTTTAGAGGTAGCCCAGCATCTTGGAGAAAATACCGTAAGAACTATTGCTATGGATACCACAGAGGGTTTGAAAAGAGGAGACAAAGTGACAAACACAGGATCTTCTATCCGTGTTCCAGTTGGACCAGAAACTTTGGGGAGAATTATGAATGTTATTGGAGAGCCTATCGATGAAAGAGGACCCATTAAAACAAAAGACAATTGGCCAATTCATAGAGCCGCACCTTCTTTTGTTGAGCAATCAACAGAAACAGAAGTGTTAGTTACAGGAATTAAAGTGGTTGATTTATTGGCTCCTTATTCTAGAGGTGGAAAAATTGGATTATTTGGTGGAGCTGGAGTTGGAAAGACTGTTTTAATTATGGAATTAATTAATAACGTTGCAAAAGCTCATGGTGGTTATTCAGTGTTTGCTGGAGTTGGAGAGCGAACTAGAGAAGGTAATGATCTTTATCATGAAATGATGGAATCGGGAGTTATTAAATTAGATGGCCCTGGATCAAAAGCTGCATTGGTGTATGGACAAATGAATGAACCTCCTGGAGCAAGAGCAAGAGTTGCCTTGTCAGGCTTGACTGTAGCAGAATATTTTAGAGATCAGGAAGGACAAGATGTTTTATTTTTTGTTGATAATATATTTAGATTTACACAAGCAGGATCAGAAGTTTCCGCATTGCTTGGTAGAATACCTTCAGCAGTAGGATACCAACCTACATTAGCTACTGACATGGGTAACCTTCAAGAAAGAATAACAACTACTAACAAAGGATCAATTACTTCTGTGCAAGCTATTTATGTTCCTGCAGATGATCTTACAGATCCTGCTCCAGCAACATCTTTTGCTCACTTGGATGCTACTACAGTTTTATCTAGACAGATTGCAGAGCTTGGTATTTATCCAGCTGTGGATCCATTAGATTCTACATCAAGAATTTTAGATCCTAGAATTGTTGGTGATGAGCACTATAGGGTGGCGAGAGAAGTTCAAGAAATATTACAAACCTATAAGTCTTTACAAGATATTATTGCTATTTTAGGTATGGACGAATTGTCAGAAGAAGACAAATTAGTAGTTGCTAGAGCTAGAAGAATACAAAGATTTTTATCTCAACCATTCTTTGTTGCAGAGGTATTTACAGGATCACCTGGAAAATTAGTTGATTTAGAGTCAACGATTAAAGGTTTTGCAGCAATTTGTAAGGGTGAATATGACCATTTACCAGAAGCTGCTTTTTATATGGTAGGCACTATTGAAGAAGCAGTAGAAAAAGCTGATAAAATGGCAAAAGAATCTGCAGCATAATTATAAATGAGCGAGACAATCCAAGTTGATATTGTAACACCTGAAAAAAAAATTTTTTCAGAAAATAATGTTTTGTCTGCTAATGTTCCAGGAATTGAAGGTGATTTAGAAATATTAAGCAATCACATTCCTATTATTACTTTTTTAAAACCTGGAAGAATAAATATTGAAGCAGAAGGATCCAAAAAATCTTTTTTCATTTCTGATGGAGTCTTAGAATTTAATAGCAACGTGTTAACTATTTTAGTTTCTGAGATATTCGATATTATGGCAATAGATAGTACAACCCTTGAGTACTTAAGAAACAAGTCTAAAGAAAAATCTCAAAGACAAAATCAGACTGATAATGAAGCGTACTTATCTGGCAGATTTGAAGAAGAGGTCAATAGATTGACCTCATCTAAATAAAAGGCTTAAATTCTTTTGTTATTTCCTGGTAAAGATCTTTTTTAAAAGGGACTATCAAATTTTCTAGCTCTTCAATTAATACCCACTTCCAGTCTTTAAATTCGGGATGTTTTTGCTGTAAGTTAATTTCTTTATCCTCACCTAAAAATTTTACTAAAAACCAAGTTTGCTCTTGACCTTTAAATTTTCCTCTCCAAATCCTTTCCCTTACAGATTCAGGAAGGTCATATGTATATTGTTTTTTTGATTGTTTGATTATTTGAATAGAAGTTATGCCTGTTTCTTCTTGCAATTCTCTTTTTGCAGTTTCTAATACGTTCTCATCTCCATCAACACCACCTTGAGGCATTTGCCATGCAGATTGATTATCTAATCTTTTGCCAACAAAAATTTTTTTTTCTTTGTTGAAGAGCATAATACCCACTCCTTTTCTATAAGGTAGATCTTTAATTGGTTTCATACGTCTTATTTTTTTAAAAGATTTAAAGCATAAACAAGCTGATTGTCATTTATGCCATCGTTAATTTTAAAATTTTCTTTTTGTTCTTTAATTAAGATATCTGGTTCTACTCCAATTTCAGAAATAGATTGTCCAGAGGGTAAATAATATTTTGCTATAGTAAGTCTCAAAGCTCCATTTTTTTTTAGGGGGATGATGGATTGAACAGAACCTTTTCCAAAGGTTTTTTCACCAAGCAGTATTGCTCTTTTGTGATCTTTTAAAGCTCCAGATACAATTTCTGATGCTGATGCTGAGCCTCGATTAATCAATACTATTAGGGGTTTTCTTTTTAATATATCCCCTTTTTTGGCCGTGTAAATTTTAATATCATTTTTATCTCTTCCTCTTGTAGAAACTATTTCTCCACCATCTAAGAAAGCGTCTGTTATTTTAATAGCTTGGGATAAAAGCCCGCCAGGATTGTTACGTAGGTCTAAAATATAACCATCTAGATTTTTTTTGGATAGATCTTTAATTTTTTTTCTTAGTTGCTTAGAACTTTGTTGATTAAATGCTCGTAATCTTATGTAGCCGACATTTTCCATTATGGATGATGAAATTTCTCTCACTTTTATATTGTCTCTAGTGATAGTAAATTTTAAATCTTCATCTTCATCTAGGCGTCTAATCGTAATATCAATGGAAGTCCCTATTTTTCCTCTCATTAGGTTTACAGCTTCTTGTAAAGTTAGACCCTTGACTTGAGTTTCATTAATTTTAATTATGTAGTCCCCTGGCTTTACACCAACCTCATCTGCAGGAGATCCTTCAATAGGAGTAATTACTTTTATAAATCCTGATTCCATAGTAATCTCAATACCTAAGCCACCAAACTCTCCTTTTGTCTCAATATTCATATTCCTGTAACTTTCGGGATTCATATATGCAGAATAAGGATCGAGGGATTGAAGCATTCCATTAATAGCAGCATCAATCACCTTGCTTTGATCAACATCTGTTACGTATTCCTTGTTAATTTTTTCCAAGACATCACTAAATAAATCTAACTTTTCATAAAGAGGATGTGTGTTTTTAGAACTTGCGCTAGGAACAAGTAAAACAAGAAATATTAAAATTAACCTTATAAAAAATCTCATATGTTTTAATATTTATGATACGGATGATTAGTTATAATTGTAGCACATCTGTAAAATTGTTCACATAAAATTACTCTAGATAAGGAGTGTGAAAAAGTCATTTTACCTAAAGATATTTTTTCACATTTTCCTGTACTGACTGAAATTCCCTCTGGTTTTCCTATGAGAAGATATAGCTCTTTAATGCCATTGATTAATGTTTTTTGAATGTATTTTGAGAATTCTATACTAGAATATATTTTTCCAATTTCACTTAGAATTAATATTTTAGTATTACTATTTTTATTGTTAATTATTTTGATAATTTCTTTTGATGTAGACTGTTTGATTAAAAAATTACTAAAACCACTTTGTTTTATAGAATTTATTCTTTGTTGGTAGAGCGTACACAATTCTTTCTCAGGACCTTTGTTAATTCGTCCTTCGCACAAAATTGTGACCTTCATTTAAATGGTAATATTTTGCTGAGGGAGTATGTCTTCCCACATTTTTTCAAGATTATACAAGGATCGTTTTTCTGGATGAAATATATGAACCACCACTTCTATTGCATCTAGTAGCTTCCAGTCATCGCTTTCTTGTCCTTCAATATTACAACCTTTAATTCCAATATTTTTCAACTCTTGCGCGGTTATTTCTGTGATTGATTGTATGTGTCTAGAGGAAGTTCCGCTTGCTACAATCATATAATCAGCAATTGAACTTTTGTCTTTCAAGTCAATTGTAACAATATTTGTTGCCTTGTTGTCATCTAGTATTTTTTTAATTATTGATACTAAACTTGTTTTTTTTTCACTTACCATTTTAATAACTATTTATATAAACTAATTCTAAGTCTTGAAGAAGATACATTAATACCTTTGTTGTTAATATATACCCATTCCTTTTGTTTGGGGCCCATTTTAAGCAAAGTATCCAAGCTTATTTTTGTTTTTCTAAATTTTTTAGCTGCAGGAGAAGTTAGTGCAGGTTTTTTATAACCAATTCTATTCATGACTACCACAGTACATAAAGAAAATATTTTTTTATACTCTTTCCATTGATGTAACTGAACTAAATTATCTGCTCCGATAATAAAAAACAAATTTGTTTTTTTGTTAATTTTTTTTTTTATTTTTTGTAGAATATTTATAGTAAGGTTAGAATTTTTAATATCACTTGTATTGAGTAATTTTATTTTTTTTTCACCCCTTGTCAGCTGCCTACATAATGTTTTTCTTTTATTTTCATTATTATGTGGGGTTGTTTTTTTAAGAGGGTTTTGTTTGGTGATCGCCCAATACAAAGTCTTAAGATACAATTTTTTAATAACTAGTTTGGATATATGCAAATGACCTTTGTGTGGTGGGTCAAAAGTTCCCCCCAAAATTCCCAAATTATTTTGGATTCTTAGTTTCAAGCTCTGATTTGGCCTTTGCCTTTAACGATGTATTTATATGAAGTTAGCTGTTCTAATCCAACAGGTCCTCTAGGATGAAGTTTGTTTGTAGAAATTCCCACTTCAGCTCCAAGACCAAATTCATATCCGTCTGCAAATTGAGTAGAAGTATTATGCATGACTATTGAGCTGGTAACTTCATTTAAAAATTTTTGTGCATTTTGTTTGCTATTAGTAATAATAGATTCCGTATGGTTTGTTCCATATTTGTGAATATGTGAAATGGCTTCATCTATATTATCTACAACTTTAACTGAAATAATAGAGTCTAAATATTCAGTCTTCCAGTCTATTTCTTTTGCAAGGCTAGCTTTAGCAAAATGCTTCTTGACCATTTTATCACCTATAATTTTGCAACCACTTTTATGTAGTAAATTTAGAATAGGTAGTAAGTGGGTGCCTACAACTTTTTTATGAATCAATAAAGTTTCGACTGCTCCGCATATACTAGTTCTTCTAAGCTTTGCATTAAATACAACTTTCCTAGACATTTTTAAGCTGGCTTTTGCATCAACATATATATGACAAAGCCCCTCTAAATGACCAATGACGGGAACTTTGGATAAATCTAATACTTTTTTAACAAGACCTTTTCCACCTCTTGGAACTATTACGTCGATATAAGATCTCATATTAGATAATAAATAATCCACATAATCTCTATTAGTTTTATTTATAAGTTGAATACAATCAGGGTTAATTTTATTTTTTTTTAATATTTTTCTAAACAAATTGCACAAAATGGTATTGGAATAAAAAGCTTCTGTTCCGCCACGAAGAATTGCGCAATTACCAGACTTAAAACAAAGAATAGAAACATCTGCAGTCACATTAGGTCTTGCCTCATAAATGACACCAATTACCCCAATTGGCATTGTTATTTTTTGGATAACCAGACCATTAGGTCTTTTAGTGGAACTTATAATTTTATTTGTTGGATCTTTAAGTTTTATAACTTCCTTAATTGACTGGACGATACTTTCAATTCTATCGTTATTTAAAATTGACCGTTCTATTATATTTGCTTTTATTTTTTTGATTTTGGCATTTTTAATATCTAGCTCATTGGCTTTAAGGATTACTTTTTTATTTTTTTTTATTTCACCAATATAATCTTTTAGCACCTTATTTTTGCGGGTTTCAGATAACTGTACTATTGCATTAGATGCTATTACAGCTTTTTTACCTAGTTGTTCTAAGTAGTTATTTGTTTTCATTCTTTTTTTCTCTTACTAAATTATCTATATGAATTACCTCTCCACGTGAAGAATATCCAAGTATTTTATTTATCTGATCACTTTTAAGACCTTTAATTTTTTTAATATCATTATTAGAGTAGGAGGTTACTCCTGTTCCTAATTTTTTTTTATGATCACTAAAAATAGATACGGTATCTCCTCTTTGAAAGGTACCACTGGTATTTATTATCCCTACTGGTAATAAACTTTTTCCACTAATGATAGCTCGAGCAGCTCCTTGATCTACAAAAATAGATCCTTTTGTTTTAATAGTTCCCATGATCCATCTTTTTTTTGCATTATGAGAATTGATCTTTGGAACGAACCATGTAAATTTTTTATTCTTAATCATTTTTTTAATAGGATTGTTTGTCGTCCCAGATCCAATAAGCATATTACAGCCTGCGTCCATACAAATTTTTGCAGCTTCAATTTTAGTAATCATTCCACCCGTCCCATAATCGCTAATACTTTTGGTTGCTATTTTTTTTATGGATTCATTAATTTCTGTAACTTTTTTTATATAGACAGAATCCTTAAATTGATTTGGGTTTTTAGAATACAGTCCGTCAATATCAGAAAGCATAATGAGCGTGTCTGCATTAATTATTTGAGCAACTCTTGCTGCAAGTCTGTCATTATCACCATATCTGATTTCAGAGGTCGCTGTAGTATCGTTTTCATTTACAATAGGAACAATATTCATTTCAAATAGGTTAGAAATAGTATCTTTTGCATTTAAAGACCTTCTTCTATTTTCTGTATCTTCCAGAGTAAGCAAAATCTGTGCGATTTTGATTTTTTTTCTTAAAAATGATTTTTTAAACAAATTCATCAATTCTATTTGTCCAACTGCAGCAATAGCCTGATGTTCTTTAAGCTTTAATTTTTTTTTATTTTTTTTTAAAAGCTTGCAACCCAATGCAATAGCCCCAGAAGTTACTATGATAACTTTAATTTTTTTTTGGATCAAAAAATGGACATCATCAATCAACTTGTTTATCCAATCTTTCTTAAAATTTTCTGTCTTATCTACCAACGTAGAAGAGCCAATTTTAATTATCAATAGTTTTGAATTTAAAATATTCATTATAAAATTCTTAATATTGTATTAATATTTTCTTTTTTGAGAATAGAAATTTCATAAAACTTCTTTTTAAAAAATTTCTTAAATTCTTTGAGTTTTTCATTTTTTTCTTTTTCTTCTAGTAAATCAATTTTATTAAATACTACTATTTCTTTTTTTTTAATAAGCTTTTCACTATATTGTTTTAATTCTTCTCTGATTACTTTGTATTGTCCAATCAAATCATCCTCATTTATATCTATAATGTGTAATAAGCTTTTGCATCTTTCAATATGTTTTAAAAATTTGTCTCCTAGTCCTATACCTTTGTGTGCACCTTCAATTAACCCGGGGATATCTGCTAGCACAATTTCCTTATCATCAATTTGAACTACTCCTAAATTTGGATTTATTGTAGTGAATGGATAATTGGCTATTTTTGGTCTAGCTCTAGTTGATATGTTCAAAAAACTAGATTTTCCTACATTAGGAAATCCGATCAACCCAACGTCTGCAATAATCTTTAATTCCAGCCATATTGAAATTTCCTCACCAAGTTTACCTTTGGTAAATTTTCTGGGTGCACGATTGGTAGAGCTTTTAAATTTTGTATTTCCAACTCCTCCCGCACCTCCTTTGGCCAAAATAAATTCTTCATCTTCTTTAGTAAAATCATAAATTAAAGTTTTTTTATCTTCTGCATATACTTGGGTTCCAAGAGGAACACGTAACTTTAGGTCTTTTCCTCCATGACCTGTCTTATTACTAGACCCTCCCTTTTCTCCATTACCTGCTTTAAAATGTTGGGCATATCTAAAATCTATTAAAGTATTAAGACCATTCACAGATTTTAAAATAATAGATCCTCCTGATCCTCCATCACCCCCATTAGGACCACCAAATTCAACAAACTTTTCTCTTCTAAAACTTGAAAGACCGCTTCCACCATTTCCAGCTTTTACATAAATTTTAGCTTGATCTAAAAATTTCATAATTTAGGGAATTATAGGGGAATTACTTCTTAAAAAAAGAAGTGTTTATCTAGTGAGGAATGACAGAAATGTATTTTTTTCCAAACTTTTTAGTTTGAAATTTGACTCTACCGCTTACTTTTGCAAAAATTGTGTGATCTTTTCCCATTCCAACATTTTGACCAGGGTGCATTTTAGTGCCTCTTTGTCGTAAAATAATGTTACCAGGAATAACTGATTGTTCGCCATATTTTTTGACTCCTAATCTTCTACCAGCACTATCTCGACCGTTTCTTGTAGAACCACCTGCTTTTTTTGTTGCCATAATATTATAATTTTAGTTTATTTTTTTTTAGATACAACCGTATCTTTAGTTTTTGTTTCTTTTTCCTTAGTAATTGAGGGTTTAGTTTTAGCTATAACGCCAATTTCAACTTTCTTATCTGCTTCAGATAGAATTTTTCCATCTTTTCCAAATATCTTCATAATTTGGATTATGGAAACTTGTTGTCTGTGCCCTTTTTTCCTTCTTGAATTCTGTCTTCTTCTTTTTGTAAAAGATATAACTGTTTTATTTTTAGTTTGTTTAACAACAACGCCTTCAACTTTTGCTCCTTCTAAAAGTGGAGCTCCAATTTCAATATTATCATCTTTGTTTGTAAGTAATACTTGATCAAAGTTAACTACGTTTCCAGCTTCGCCAGAAATTTTTTCTAAACGCAACGTATCATTAGCTGATACTTTGTATTGTTTTCCACCTGTATGTATTACTGCAAAAGTCATTGTATGTTTTTTAAAGTAGAGGCAATATATCCAGCAAGCTTACCATGTCAAGGCGTTAGATCAGCAAATACTAGAAATTATCCTTTAATTTCCTCAGTTTTGTAAAGACTTCCAGGTCTGTAGCATTGTTTAATGAAAGAGACTTTCTAACCGCAAGGTCGTCTAGTCTGAAAAAAATATTAGTTTTAAGCTCTACCTCAATAGTAGTTGGAATAGTAGGCTTATTCTGTCTTCTTAAGCTCTCTATCTCAGTAGTTCTTTTTTTTAAATCATCATTATCTGGATCAACAGACATACAAAATGCTAGGTTTGATTTTGTATATTCATGACCACAAAACACTTTTGTTTGTGGAGGCAATTTTCGTATTTGGTCTACAGAAGCAAACATTTCTTCATAGGTACCTTCAAAAATTCTTCCACACCCCAAAGAAAAAACGACATCCCCAACAAAAGCTAAATTATTTTTTTTGAAATAATAAAAAATATGTCCAGAAGTGTGCCCTGGTACATGATGCACTTCTACTTCGGTATTAGCAAATTCCCAAATTTGACCATCATCTAGCAATATATCAATCCCTGGTATTCTGTTGTGGTCAGGTGCAAATCCTACAACTTTACAGTTATATTTTTTTTTTAAAGGTTGGTTTCCATCCACATGATCTCCATGATGATGTGTATTTAATATAAAATCCAAAGATAAATTATTTTTTTCTAAAAAAGAATCCACAGCATCAAATTCTGCTGGATCAACGACTGCTACTTTTTTAGTCTTAGGATCTACAATACAATAGGAGTAGTTGTCAGATAAGCATGGAATTACGTTTACATTCATTAAGTTTTTTTTGTATTATATAAGACTCAATGTATCAAGATATTATTCAACTAGAGAAATTTTATGAGTCCGAATTAGGCAAGGCCGTTCAAGATAGAATTTATTCCAAATTAGAAAAATACATCTATTTACACGATGGAGAGAAGCTAGGAAGCTTTGGTTTTGGAGAGCCCTACCTATCTCTTTTGCCTAAAAAAAAAGTATCTATATTTAATTTTTTTTCACAACGAATAGGATTTAAAAAAAATATTATAAATGAAAGACTATCTAATGTTTTGTTAGATGAGGAACAGCTACCCATTGAAGATCTTTTTTTAAATCACATTATCTGTATTCATTGCTTGGAACATTCAGAAAACTTAAAAAAAACCTTAAGAGAATTGTGGAGAGTTCTTGCACCAGAAGGAAAAATTTACATTATACTTCCCAATAAAAAATCTTCATGGAGCTTTTCATCTAAAAGTCCTTTTTCATCAGGGTTTGGTTTTTCTAAAAACCAAATTGTTCGTATTTTAGAAGACAACTTTTTTGAAGTACAATCTGCAGATCGATTGGTTTATTTTCCAAGCTGGAATAGCAAATTGCTTTTAAATAATAGATTTTTTTTAGAAAAAATAGGCTCTTACTTTTGGAGATTTTTTAATGGATTCTATTTATGTGTTGCCACAAAAAGAATTTATGCAAACTCTGAGCCAAAAAAATTTTCTTTAATTAAAAAAAGAAGCAGTGCTGAACAGGTTTAGCTCAATTCTTTCTTACTAAAAAAATTCCAATTTCAGACGTTAAATTTTTTATTTCTAAATTGCTTTTTTGAATGTTCCCAATTTTATCAGAGGAGACCGAAATGGATTTTATTATATTGATATTGTCCAATTCGCATAAATTGTGAAAATCCTTGATAGTACACATGTGCAAGTTTGGAGTATTGTACCAAAAATTAGGAAGATTTTCAGTAACTGGCATAGTTCCTTTCACTAGTAAGCTTAATCTAACTTTCCAATATCCAAAATTAGGAATGGTGATAATAGCACTTTTTGCTATTCTCAAAAGTTCATTAACAACTTTCCTAGGATCGTAAAATTGCTGCAGAGATTGATTTAAGATTGCAAAATCAAATGAATTACTAGGATAGTCAACCAAATCTTTTTCTGCATCACCCTCTATAACCGCAAGACCTTTGGCCACACTTTCCTGAACTAATTTTTGATCAATTTCCAAGCCTCTTCCATCTACACGTTTATTTTTTTTAAGATGAAGCAATAAACTTCCGTCACCACATCCCACATCAAGAACTCTAGAGTTAATATCTATTAATCCAGATAAAATATCATCTTCAAATTTCATTTTTAAAATCCTCATATGCAGAGTCTACAAAACCCTTTAAGGTATTGAAGAAAGCTGGTTCATTGACTAAAAAAGAGTCGTGACCATTATTGGTAACAATTTCTACAAAACTAACTTCTGCTCCAATTGCATTTAAGGCAATGACAATTTTTTTGCTCTCAGAAGTAGGGTAGAGCCAATCAGTTGAAAATGAAACAATACAGTATTTAATTTTTGAATTTTTAAATGCACTGGATAGATTTCCATTATTTGCTTTATACAAATCAAAGTAATCCATAGCTCTTGTGATATACATGTAAGAATTTGCATCAAACCTATCGACAAAAGAATATCCCTGATATTTTAAATAACTTTCTACTTCAAAATCAGCATCAAAAGAAAACTTGAGAGCACTTTTTTCTTGAAGTTTTCTTCCAAATTTATTCTGCAATCCTTGCTCTGATAAATAGCTAATGTGTCCAGCCATTCTAGCAATCGCTAATCCTTTTCTGGGTATTTTTCCTGAAGTTAAGTAGTTTCCACCATCCCACTCTTGGTCAGCCATTATAGCTTGCCTGGCTAGCTCATTAAATGCAATATTTTGAGCAGAATGACTTGCTGCACATGCAATAGGAATTGATGAGAACGTACGTTCTGGAAAAAGAGTACAAAACTGCAATGCTTGCATTCCACCCATTGAACCGCCAATGACAGATAAAGTTTTCTTGATACCCAGGTAGTCAAGCAAATGAACTTGAGCAGATACCATATCTTTAATAGTAACTACTGGAAAATTTAATCCATAAGGTTTGCCCGTGGAGGGATCAATTTCTTTTGGACCAGTACTTCCCATACATCCGCCCAAAACATTTGCACATATCACAAAATATTTATTAGTATCTACAGCTTTCCCTTTACCAATTGCATAACTCCACCAACCATCTTTACCAGTTACAGTATTTGTTTCTGTTGCAAATTGATCACCCGAGAGAGCATGGAATACAAGAATTGCATTACTCTTGTTTTTATTGAGAGTCCCGTAAGTTTCATAGGCAATATCGAACCCATTTAATTCTACACCGCAGTCTAATGCTAGAGTCTTATCAAGGGTAATTTTTTTAATATTGTTAAAATTTAAATTCATTTCAAATAAAACCATTTTATTAATGGCTTTCCTCTTTAGCAGTTTGGCTCGCAATTCGGTTAAATCAGCGAATGAAGTTGTACTAAAAGGCAAATTTATTGTCAAACAATCAATGATTTTTTGATAAATAGTAATACATATTGTATGAAGAAAATTAACTAATTATTTTGAAATGAACTTTCCTAAAGCAAAAAAAATATCAACTCAGAGATATGAAGGTGGACTTTCCAAAATACCTGGAGTGACCAAGTCAATCAAGCTATCTTCTAATGAGTCTGCTCTGGGCTGTTCTTCTTTAGCATTGCAAGCTTTTATCAAAACAAAAAATAAAATTTCCAAGTACCCAGATTCAAACAGCAGTTTGTTAAAAAAAACAATTGCCAGCAAATTTAAACTTAACCAAGATAGAATAATTGTGGGGTGTGGGTCAGATGAGATTATAAGTTTTGCATGCCAAGCTTTTCTAGAAAAAAAAGATGAAGTAATTGTTCCTCAATTTAGTTTCCTAATGTATAGAATTTATTCTCAAATCAATGGAGCCAAAGTTGTAGCTGCAAAAGAAAAAAATTTTAAAACGGACATATATGCAATTTTAAAGTGCGTTACTAAAAAAACGAAAATTGTTTTTATAGCCAACCCTAACAATCCAACAGGAACATATTTAAACAAGTCGGAACTAAAAATTCTTCGCAACAAGCTACCTTCTCGAGTTTTGTTGTTAATAGATGATGCTTACTGTGAATATATGCAAACTAAAGATTATACATCAGGACTAGAGCTTTTTAAAAATAGTAAAAATGTTTTAGTGACGAGAACTTTTTCAAAAATTTATGGATTAGCCAGCTTACGCTTAGGGTGGGGGTACGCATCTAAAGATGTTATTTCTTCTTTAATGAATGTAAAGCCTCCCTTTAACGTAACAGTAGGAGCTGAGGCAGCAGGTGTGGCTGCATTGAAAGATACCAAGTGGATTAAAAAAAATATAAAACATAATAATATTTGGAGTTTACAAATATATAAAAAATTAAAAGAAAAAAAAATAAATTGTAATTTTCCTTCTGCTAATTTTTTCCTAATGCAATTTGACAAATCTTGTGATGCTAATAATGTTTTTAAAAAATTTGCTCAATCAAAAATTATTTTAAGAAAAATGAATAACTACAAAATTAAAAATAGTTTAAGAGTAACGGTTGGAAATGCGCAAGAGTGCAGGCTATTTATTAAGCTATTGGATAGGATTTTTTAATGTTTAATAAAATAACTATCGTTGGGTGTGGCTTGATTGGATCCTCTATAGCAAGAGAAATTAAAAAAAAAAAATTAGCTAAAAATATTAGCGTTTGTGATGTTTCTTCTAAAGCACTTAAAGATGTAAAGTCCCTTAAATTGGCAAATGAAATATCCTCTAATTTAAAAGTATGTTGCAAAGACACAGATATTATTTTTATTTGTACGCCCCTTAGCGCTTACGAGCCAATTTTTAAAACTATTCGTGATCATGCACCTATCAGTGCAATCATTACAGATGTGGGATCTTCAAAATCTAATATAATTAAATTATCAGAAAAAATTTTAAATAAAAAATCTAGCTTTATTCCAGGACACCCAATTGCCGGCACTGAAGAGAGTGGTCCGAAATCAGGTTTTTTAAATTTATTTAAGAACAGGTGGTTTATCACTACTCCTTGCAAGTTAAGCAAAAAGAAAGATCAAAAAAAAATTGAACAATTATGGACCAAATTTGGCTGCAAAGTAACTTCAATGAATGCTCGAAGTCACGATAATATTATGGCTATCACTAGTCATATCCCCCATTTAATCGCTTACAATATTGTAGGAACCGCATCTAAGTTAGAGGCCAAGATTAAGTCCGAGGTTATTAAATTTAGTGCAAGTGGATTTAGAGATTTTACTAGGATAGCTTCTTCAGACCCAACTATGTGGAGAGACATAATGATAGGGAACAAAAAACAAATTTTATTTATGCTCAAAAGATTTAGCAAAGATCTCAAGCACTTGGAAACAGCTATTCAAAATAACGATAAAAAAGAATTATTTAATTTTTTTCAGAAAACTAGAATCATTAGAGCAAAAGTAGTTAAGGCAGGACAGGACACAAAAGCTTCTAATTTCGGAAGAAAAAATTAGTTATAAATTTTTCTTTCTAATTCTTTTGTAAAAGTAGCACTATCTAATCCTGGCTCTATAGAATCTTTAAATTCAAATATAATCTTTCCAGGATATTTATAAAAACTATTGCGAGGCCAAACAGATCCTGTATTTAATTTGACGGGAATGCAGCTAATATTTAGACCTTGATAGATGCGGCTAGCTCCCTTCTTTAACATAGGTTGCTCCTCTGGATGGACTCTGGTCCCTTGTGGAAAAATAATTAATGTTCGGTTACTTTCTTGAATTCGATCGAAAATTTGACCAAAAGAACTAACATTATCTTTAGTGGTTTTTCCTCGATCGATTGAGATATATTCTAATTTTTTTAAATACAGCCCATACAAAGGTATCGAAAGTAATTCTTTTTTAATTACAAAAGTACAATCTGGCACTAAGAAATTATATAAAAAAGTTTCAAGCATCGATTGGTGAGCCGAAGCTATAAAAAATTTTTTATCTTTCGGTATTTTGTTCATTCCAACAAATTCTATTTGGGTTCCCAATATATATTTAGTTAAAAAAATTAAGTAATATCCTAAGAAATAAGAAATCTTACTTAAAAATTTTTTTCTCGGAAGAAGAAGAGTGGGAAGGGATGCAATACAAGCAATGGCTATTCCTACGTAAGTAAAAAAATTGAATACTAAAGAGCGTAAAAAATTCACAATGTCTTTATTTGATAAGATCTTTTAGCTTTTGTCTAGGTCTTATAACAGTGTAAGATTTTTTATTAATAGCTATCTCTGCTGCCAATGGTCTTACGTTGTAGTTAGATGAAAGAGATCTTCCATAAGCTCCAACATTTGTGAAACAAACATATCCGCCTTCTTTTAGCCTGGGGTAGTTATTGTAAGTAATAAATTTATCGGTGCTTTCACATATAGGGCCCACAAATTCTATCTTTTTATTAAATTTTTTCTTTTCTTTTTGGATAGGTAAAATATCGTGTTTTGCACCATACAATGCCGGTCTCATTAAATCATTCATTGCTGCATCTAGTATTACAAAATTTCTATCTTGAATTTCTTTAATATAGGTTACTTTAGAAACTAAAAGAGCTGTATTAGCAGACATATATCTTCCTGGCTCAAATATAATTTTACATTTATGATTTTTGTTAAATGCATGAACAAGATTAGCATATTTTTTTAGATCAAATTCTGTTTCTGATGTTGAGTAAGGTATTCCCATGCCACCACCTAAGTCCAAATATGAAATTAAAATTCCTTGATTTCTTAATTTCAAAAGAAATTTATGCATAACATTTAAGGTTTTTTTAAAAGGAGCTAACTCTTTAATTTGGCTTCCAATGTGAACACTTAACCCTTCAATCTTAATATTCTTGTTATTGCTATTTTTTTTAAGAATCTTAAAACACTTATCAAGGCTAATTCCAAACTTATCACTTTTCTTACCAGTAGATATTTTTTTATTAGTTTTTGCTGAAATGTTTGGATTTAATCTGATACCAATTGTAACTATTTTTTTCTTTGATTTGGCAATTTTAATAATTTCATTAATCTCATTTTCAGATTCTGTATTAATTAGTAAAATTTTTTTAGATACTGCGTAGGACAGTTCTTCGGTTGTTTTTCCAACTCCTGAAAAAACTATTTTTTGTGGATTAATTCCAGCTTTTAGAGCAAGTTGTAGTTCTCCAATAGATACCACATCTGCTCCAGACCCAAGTTTTTTTAGTTTTTTCAAGAAAACTAAATTGGTATTTGATTTAACGGCAAAGCAGATAAGTGGATTAATAGACTTAAAAGACTTGTGAAAAAAATTAAAATTATATTCTAATTGCTCAAAAGAATAGAGGTAAAAGGGTGTTATATTTTTATTGGCAATTTTTTGGACGGAGACATTCTCAAAATAGAGATCATTACCTCTGTATTTTATTAAATTCATTGTTTAAGAAAAATATTTCTGAATTATATTAGTAGAGGTAGTTTTTTTTTCCTCATATACAGGAGGTCCTTTTTTTCCACAAGAAAAGAAAACAACACTAGATATAATGACGATCAATAACTTTTTCATTTAAATTCTTTTTTAATTTTTTTTATCATACTAACAACATTTTTAGTTCCAGTTCCACCGTAAGAAATTTTTTTTTCAATTGAATTTTTTATATCAAAAATTTTCATTACATCTTTTTCAATTGATTTATCTACTTTTGCTATAGTTTTAAAATCTAATTGATCTAATCTAAGGCCTTTTTTTTCAGCTATATTAACCAGTTCAACCGATTTTTTGTATGCATCTCTAAAAGAAATTCCTTTTTTAACTAAATAATCTGCAAAATCAGTGGCGGTAGTGAATCCATCTTGTGCTGCATGAAAAAGCTTTTGTTTGTTGGGCACGATGCCCTTTATCAATTGGCTCGCAAGTTTGAGATTTAATTTTAAATTATCATAAGTATTAAACACAGCCACCTTGTCTTCTTGCATATCTTTGAAGTAAGATAACGGCAATCCCTTCATTGTGATAAGTAAAGCATTTAAGTTTCCGTAAATACCGCCTGTTTTCCCTCTGATTAACTCTGCTGAATCTGGATTCTTTTTTTGAGGCATCATTGAAGAGCCTGTCAGTAAGCTATCTTTAATTTTGATAAAATTTAATAAATCAGAATTCCAAAGAATAATTTCTTCAGCTAGTCTAGAAAGATGCATGGCGCATAAGCTGGATACAAATAAAAATTCTATAGCATAATCTCTATCAGAAACGGAATCGATTGAATTTTTTGTAGGAGACTTAAATCCCAATAGCTTGGTAGTTAAGTTTCTGTCAATATTATATGAGGTACCAGCCAGAGCACCGGATCCTAATGGATTTTCATCTAAATTGTCTATCACATTTTGAAATTTGGTGTGATCTCTCTTAAACATCTCAACATAAGCTAGAAGATAATGAGAGAAGAGAACAGGCTGAGCATTTTTTAAATGAGTAAATCCTGGCATAACAACGTCAATATTTTTATTAGCAAGATTTGCAAAATCTTTTATTAGCAAGTGAATTAGACTTTTTATTTCGTAAGAGGATTTTTTAATCCATAATTTAAAATCGGTAGTAACTTGATCATTTCTTGATCTGGCAGTATGTAGAAAGCCAGCATCCGAACCTATGATTTCAAACAGTCTCTTTTCAATATTTAAATGAATATCTTCATTTTTTATTTCAAATTTAAATTTTTTCTTATTAATTTCCTGTTCTATTTTTTTTAATCCTGCAATAATATTTTTAGATTTTTTTACATCAATAATTTTTCTTTTTGCCAACATGGTGCAATGTGCGATAGATCCTTGAATATCTTCTTGATACAGTCTTTTATCTATTTCGATAGAAGAATTGGCAGCCTGAAGAACAGAAGAAACTTCCGATTTCATTCTAGTGCCCCAAACAGAATTTTTTTTTGTTTTTTTCATTTCGAAATACTATATTTATTGTCTATGGGTATTTTTACAATTTTTTCAAAAAAGTTAAGTATTTTAATTGCTTTATTATTACTTATTACTAATTATTGCTTATCTCAACCAAATATCCCTGTACCTTCAAAAAATATAATTTTACACGAAAAACCAAAAGATTTCCCAAAAATAACTCTAGAAGATAAAAAAACAGCAAGTGATATTGATGTTACTTTTAATAAACAAATCACAGTTATAAATTTTTGGGCTACCTGGTGTGCTCCTTGTAAGGAAGAAATGCCCTCCCTGGATAGATTGGTAGATATTTTAGGTCCGAAATATGTAGAAATTATTGCAGTCAATGTAGAAACCGTTGAGTACAAAAAATCCAAACAGTTTCTAGATGATTTAAAAGTTAAAAATTTTGATAGCTATTTTGACAAAGATTTAAAAGTTACTAAAAAACTTAAACTTAGGGGAGTTCCCACTACTTTATTGATAAACAAGGAAGGTAAGGAATTTGCTAGGATTGTTGGGTCTATAGATTTTGCAGACAAAGAATTTATTAGCTGGATTAAAAATTTTTAATTATTTACCGTATATAAATGCCAGTGCCATTAATATTATTATGGCGCAAAACTGCAGAAAGACTCTCAGCTGCATTAGCTGGTTACTCTTTCTTTTTTCTTCAATAGCTCCACCTTTAAAAAAAGATTTTAAACCACGTATTAAAACAATTAATACTGCTAGAATAACAAGTATAGCTATGAAGCTCAGTGTATTTTGACTCATAAGTAGTAATTAACATAATATTTTTATAATGATAGATAAAATCTAATGTCTCTACACTTTAAAAAACTAAAATCTAATTCTGCCCAAGCAAAAAAAATGGTAATTTTGTCTCACGGGTATGGAGCAGACTGTAGTGATTTATTATCCATAGGAGAATATTGGCAAAGATTTCTTCCCGACTTTTGTTTTGTTGCCCCTAATGCTCCTACTCCTTGCCAAATTAGTCCATCAGGTTTTGAATGGTTTGATTTAATGCAAACCTCTCAAGAAAAAATAATTGAAGAATTTCAATCTTCTTTGAAATTACTAGATCAATTTATTAATACACAACTAAAAGAACAAGGATTAGAAAAAAAAGATTTATATCTCATGGGATTTAGTCAGGGAACTATGATGTCATTGCAGCTTGCATTGTCCTATAAGGATCCAATTGCAGGAGTCTTGGGTTATTCAGGAAAAGTATATGATTTTAATTTTTTAGAAAAAAATATAGCTTCCCATTGTCCTATTCTTTTATTACATGGAACCACAGATACTGTTATTCCATTGGAAGAAATGTATGCGAGTTATGAACTTTTAAAAAAAAAATCTATAGATATTGAGTATAAAATTTTTGAAAATTGTGGCCACTCCATTACACCCGAAGGTTTAAGTGCAGGGTTAAATTTTTTAAAATTAAAAGTTGATTTATAAAAAGTTTTTCTTGAAGATATTGTAAAACTTAGATAGTTTTCATTTCATGATTATTAGTCATACTAATGAGCTTCCACTAGAAAAATGTCCTGCGTTGGTCTTGAATGCAGACTACCGACCTCTAAGTTATTACCCTTTGTCTTTGTGGTGTTGGCAAGATGTAGTCCGAGATGTTTTTTTAGATAGAGTCAATGTAGTTTCTGAATACGATAGAGAAATCAGAAGCCCCTCCTTTTCTATGAAATTGCCAAGCGTCATCTCTCTTAAAAGTTTTATCAAGCCATCCGAGCATCCAAATTTTACAAGATTTAATGTTTTTTTAAGAGATAAATTTTCATGTCTTTATTGTAGTGATGTAAAAAACCTAACTTTTGATCACCTAATACCAAAATCTAAAGGTGGTATTACTTCATGGGAAAATGTTGTTACAGCTTGCACAACCTGTAATGTTAAAAAAGGAAATAAGCTTTGTGGTGAATGTGGAATGCATCCCAAAATTAAGCCTTATAGGCCTACTGACGAACAATTACATAAAAATGGAAGAAATTTTCCACCTAATTTTTTACATCAAAGCTGGATAGACTACCTCTATTGGGATGTTGGTTTGGAGCCTTAAGATTTAAATTTTTTTTGATATTTCTATCGCTACTTTGGATCCTGTTTTGATAATTACATCCAACAACCCATAAGCACCTTCTTTACTTGCTCCTTCTTCATAAGCAATATCGCGATGATCTAGCTCATCTTGTCTGAATTTTTTAACTTTAGCCAACAAATCTTTTTCCTTTTTTTCATTTTTACTTAAATAATCAATTTGCTCTAAGTAGTGTTTGTCGATCACCTCTTCTACTGAAGCAGTACAGAGCATAGCTGCTTTTTTACCTAACACTGCCGTACCAAACCCAAGTGCAGTTCCAAGGAAATCCCACAGAGGGAGAAATAGAGTGGGTCTAATTTTTCTATCCGCTAACTGTTGTTCAAAATATTTTAAATGTTCTTTTTCGTGCTCTTTCATTTCTGCAACTTTTTTTTCCAAATCAGGATCACCTTTAAGAAACTGCAAGGCCAGTAACTGACCATCATAAATTTTAATAGCACCACGTTCCCCAGCGTGATCTACTCTTATCATCTCTTCAATTTTATTTTTCATATTTTAATATAAAAGAATAAAATAATATTAGAGCTATATTTACAAGAAAATTTAATGTCGCAAGGGAAAAGCCAAAAATCCTAAAGCTTACTTCTTTACAAGAAACTATACCCTTATTACTTAATTTTTTTAATAGTTCTTGAGTATTATTAGCACCCAAATCGTCTTTACAACTACTTAGTTCAGTAAAAAAACCTTGCTCTATACCTATGTGATAAAAACTAATTGCAATATTTATGAAGGATAAAAAAATTAAAAATAAAATTAATTTTTTAAAATCTATAATATTAAAAAAAAATCCTCCCAGCACGACTATTGCTAAGTAGTAGGGTATTCTTTGATACTGGCACATAGGACAAGGTGGAACTTTTAAAATATATTGAATGTAGTATGCTGATAAAAGAATAGAAATATTAATAAATAATAAGGCAAATATTGCTTGGGTTCTTGAGGTCTTCATTTATTTTAGGAAGTACTCATAGTTTTGATAAATTAAATAGGCAATACCAAATCCAATTAAGAGTAAAATTGACATTATAATTAAAATTTTTATAGATCTTTTTTCTATGTAGGGAACAATTTTTTTTCCAAAAAATCTAATAATACCGGCTAAAATAAAAAATCTACATCCTCTAGTTAGTGCAGAAACAAAAATAAAAACAAAAAAATTAAAATGAATAAACCCACTAGAAATTGTTAAAAGCTTGAAAGGAACAGGGGTAAAACCAGCTATAGCCAGTAGCGCTACCCAAGCCCAAAAACCTTTTCCAATAGATATTTGATCTTTAAAAGCTGTAAATCCATCAAATCCATAAAACTCAAAAATAGGAATTCCAATCTCCTTGTAAAAAAAACTACCAATTGCATATCCCGCGCATCCACCAATTACAGAGGTTATAGTTGCTGTTGATGCTATTTTGATCCATTCTTTGCTTTTGGCAATTGTCATCGGAACAATCATGACATCTGGTGGAATGGGAAAAAAAATACTTTCAAAAAAACAAACAATTCCTAAATAAATTTTAGCACTTCTGTGTGCAGCCAAGGCTACTGTTTTTTTTAAAAGATTTTTTAACATAGTAATTTTACTATTTATATCTTTACTATTATAATAAACACTATGAATTATTTAAGAACAATGAAAGATCTTTTGATAAGTCTTATCCTTTCACCTGTTATTATCTATATTATCTTAGGTATTGCCAAGGCTTTTGGAGCAACATACAGCATGGAGCATGGTGATACTTTTATAATCTGGCTTTTGATGGCAATTTTGATTAAAAATTGCTTACCCAAATAATTATTGCGGATGTGGTGGAATGGTAGACACGTCAGACTCAAAATCTGATGCGCGCAAGTGTGTAACGGTTCAAGTCCGTTCATCCGCACCATTAAAAATATGAATATATCTAGTTATAAAAGCTTACCAGAGCTTTTTTTTGAAAAAAGTGAAGAGAATAGTCACAAAATACAACTAATTAGAAAAAACAAAGAAACAGGTAACGATTTTATTTATAGCTGGGCAAAAACAAAAAAAGAAGTTTTTGCATTTGCAAACTTTCTTTCTCAGCAAAACATAAAAAAAGGAGATAGGGTCATGCTCGTATCTGAAAATAGACCTGAGTGGCTAATTTCAGATATTGCAATTATGTGTCACGGTCTGGTGACAGTTCCTAACTACACTACCTATTCCGTTAAAGACTTCGAATATATTATCAAAGACTGCAAGCCTGTTGGGTTAGTTGTTTCTAGTAAAGCTTTGCTAAAAAAAATTATACAAGCAAAAAATAATTTAAATTATGGATTTAATTTTATTATTCATTTAGATCCTTTTGAAATTGATCTGTCTGGAGAAAAGTTGATCTCATACTCATCAGCAGTACAAACATTTTGTGAAGAAAATAGTTTTTCTTTTGATAGAAATATTTTGTCTAGAAAAGATCCTGCTTGCATTATTTATACATCTGGAACGGAAGGAAATCCCAAAGGAGTAGTTTTAAGCCATGGAGGAATTTTGAGCAATTGCGAAGGAGCAGTAGAATTGCTGAGCGACATTAAAATAAAAAATCACGTTTTTTTAACGTGGCTACCGCTATCCCATTCCTATGAGCATACTATTCAATTCGTACAAATAGCTCTTAATGCGAAAGTATTTTATGCAGAAAGTTTAGAAAAATTGTTAATTAATTTAAAAGAAGCGGCTCCAACTATTATGACAGCCGTACCAAGATTCTACAATAATTTTTACAATAAGATTCTTATAAAATTAAATAAAGAAAGTTATCTAAAAAAAATCATTTTTAACAAAACTATTGAAATTGGAACCAAGATAATTTTAAAACAAAAAATTTCTTTTATGGAAAAAATATTAAATTTTGTCTTAACTATTTTAGTTAGAAAAAAAATCCAACAAAGTCTAGGCGGAAATATTCAAACATTTGTTTCTGGAGGAGGGCCCTTAGACCCAAAGATTGGACTATTTCTAAATGCACTTGGATTAAAGACCATGCAAGGATATGGCTTAACAGAAACCTCACCAGTGGTCAGTTGTAATCCTATCAATTCTATTAAAGTAGAAACGGTAGGGAAGGTGCTAAAAAATTGTAAAGTAAAAATCGCAGAAGATGGAGAAATTTTAGTCAAAGGTGAAAACGTTATGCTTGGATACTGGAACAATGAGGAGGCAACCAAAAAAGCTATTATTGATGGGTGGCTATACACAGGAGATATCGGAGAAATTGATTCAGATGGTTATTTAAAAATTACTGATAGAAAAAAAGATATTATTGTTACTTTGGGCGGAGATAATATTTCTCCCGCTAAAATTGAAAACTTGTTATGCAATCACCCAGAAATAGATCAAGCATTTGTTTATGGAGACAATAAAAATTATTTAATATCTTTAATTGTCACAAATAAAGAATTAAACCCCAGCAAAGAAAAAATTCAAGAAGTTGTCGACAAAACTAATGAAAATCTTACAGCCATTGAAAAAATAAAAAACTTTTCTATATTGGAAGAATCTTTTTCAGCAGAGAATAATATGCTTACGCCGACATTAAAAATGAAACGCTACATCATTAAAAAAAACTTCGAAAACCTTTTAAATAGTTTTTATAAAAAAAAATAGATTTAAGAATCTTCATTTAGCCCCTTAAAATCAACGTTATTAGCAACTTAATTTTATTTTTTATTTTTTATTTTTTTAAACCCTAAATTGAATTTTTTATTTTTTTATTTTTGAATTTTTTAAAATATTTAAGGTTTGACAATGATAGTTATTTATTTTTATATGATTCTAATAACGAATCACTTAAAAAAAATTTTAAGTGAAACTCCAAACTAAAAAGGAGAGCAAAGATGGCTAAAAAAAGAAAAAAAGCAGCAAAGAAAAAAGCACCTGCTAAGAAAAGAAAAGTAGCTAAGAAAAAACCAGCTGCTAAGAAAAGAAAACCAGCTAAGAAAAAACCAGCTGCTAAGAAAAGAAAACCAGCTAAAAAGAAAACTGCTAAGAAAAGAAAAAGATAGTTTTTAATCTAGTTTTCAAAAAAAACGCTCTCTACTTAGGGGGCGTTTTTTTTATGTGACAAGAGCTTGTTCGGGTTTTTTACCAAGGGCTTTATTTAGTTTCTCTTTAGCCTCTTCTTCAGTTGCTTCCAATACTACAGTAACTTCCCCCAAAAGTCTTTCAAAGGCTTTTTCAAAAAGTTGTCTTTCACTGTAAGATTGATCAACTGGCATATCAGTATTTTTATTTAAATCTCTTACCACTTCAGCAATTTGATAAATTTCTCCGGAATTAATTTTTTGCTCATACTCTTGTGCTCGTCTACTCCACATAGTCCTTTTTACTTTTGCTTTACCTTTTAAGATAGAGATGGCTTTAGCAACTTGTCCTGTACTTGATAGAGATCTAAGATGACCCTGCTGATTAGTTGGAATAGTTAAGACCAACTTATCTTTTGTAATTTCAATTTTATAAAAGTTAATATCAATTCCTGCTATAGTGTCTTTTTCAACAGCGGTGATTTGACCAATTCCATGCTTTGGATAAATTACGTAATCCTTAATTTTATAAGTTCTTTTTTCATTATCCTGTTTTTTAATTTTTTTTATTTCTATTAAGGGATCTTGACTAGAATGAGATGTGTATACTCTACCTGTTTTAATAACTGGTTTATTTATAATTTCTTTTTTAACAGGATTAACTTTGTCAGCTTTAACTTTCTTAACCTTAACAGCTTTAACTTTCTTAACCTTAACAGCTTTAACTTTCTTAACCTTAACAGCTTTAACTTTCTTAACCTTAACAGCTTTAACTTTTTTAACCTTAACAGCTTTTATTGCTTTTGGTTTTGACTTTTTTTTGCCAGTTACTTTGGAAAGAGTTTTTTTTAATTTATTTAGCATGAGTTTTTTGTAAGGCGAAGGAAGTACCTTATATTTATTGCCTTTTCAATATATTTAATTATTTTTTATCTCCAGGCCCAGCTTTTTCACTGTAATATTTGTCTAGTTTATTTTCCATATCCTTAAACTTTTCCCAATCAGGCAAAGGATCTTTCTTTTTGGTAATAACAGGCCAAGTTTCTGATAGTTTTTTGTTAAGCAAAACAAGTTTTTCAGCACCATCATTCGTGTCAGGTTCAATAGCACCAATGGGGCATTCTGGTTCGCAGACACCACAATCAATACATTCATCAGGATTGATTACTAACATATTGTCTCCTTCATAAAAGCAATCAACAGGACACACTTCTACACAATCAGTAAGTTTGCATTTAATGCACTTATCATTCACTACGTAGGTCATAACGTTAATTTCTTTTTGATATTTTCTTTGATAGTACCTACATCAGCATTCTCTACATAAACTAGGCCACAAACTCTTCTTATTAAGTTATCTTCAAATTCATCCATTTTTCCATCTGCATACACAACTTCAACAAGCACTTCAATTATTTTTAGTCTATCAGTATACTTCAGTTTTTTTATTTCTTGAGTAAGGTGTAAAATCTGATTACTTTCTTTTTCTAGGGCCTCACAGCGGTCTATTAATTTTTCAACTTTGTCGTTCTCTCCAAAACCTAGTTGTACTAAACATTTATTTATAGTTAATTTTTCATTTGGGCTGTAGTTTTCATCTAACCTAGCTGCATGTATTAATAAAGTAGCGACAGATGTTTCCAAGGATTCAAAATTAGCATCTTGTTTATTTTTTGAAAACCAGCTCATTGTCAAATAATTTTTATTTTCTTAAGCTCATCGAAAGGACTGGTTGTATTTTTTAGCTTACTTTTGTTGGAAATATTTTTGCTCAAATAGTATTTAAAAAACATTTTTTTTTCTTTCACGACACACTTATAATTCATTTTTTTCATTAGTTCTTTAAAATCATCTTTAGTACAGCCAAGTAGATTAAGTATTTCACTGTTGAGCTCAAACTTATACTGTTTACTTAATTCAATAATTTTTAAAAATAATCTTTCTAAAATATCTATTCTTATTATTATATTATCAAAGGTTTCAAAACCACAAATTAAAAGATAATCCTTATTTTGGTTAGAAAAATTCTTAATAAAATTTAAACCAAAAGTAGGACTTTCGTTCTTTGAAAGATTGTAATAACAGTTCCATAGAATGGCTTTAAAAGTAATAGCTGCAGGCTTTATCATTCTAGGCTGATAGATATGATATCGGCCGATTTTAATTCCAAGTTGCCTTAATATGTGTCGTTCTTTTTTATCAATCTGTTTTAAAATATCATCAACATTTTCTCTTTTGAGAACTCCATTGTTTTCAAATAATTGAAAACATAACGCTCTAATGAATCTGTTTTCAATTTTAGGATCTTCAATTTTTATCAAATCTTGCAATAGTCTTTTTTTTTCTTGTTTTAACCACTGTGACATGGACGATATAATTATATGCTCATCCTTGGACTGCAGACTTTCATCGGAAATAATTTTAATTTCAGGATTTAGATAATTTCTACCTGGGGTAATTTTTCCAATAATTTTACCTTTCCAATAAACATGATTGTCTTTTTCTAATTTAAAGTGCTCTAATGAATGAGCTATTTCTAAAGCTCTTTTAGCTAGTTCAGATGCAGCCCCATTTCTTGCAGCTTTTCTAATGGACTTAATGTCTGTATCTAGCGCTGTCTTAGAATAATCTAAATTGATTTTAAGTCCGTTAATTTTTCCAACTAACTGTCCGTTAATAATAATTTCATCCTCTTCAGAAATTTTAGTTTTTAGTTCCACATCTTGCTTAATGCCTTTTGAAAGAATGCTAATTCTTTTATCTACAAAACTTTTAGAAAGTTCTTCATGCAGCTTGTCAGACAACTGGTCTTCAATATGCTTGGTTTTTGCAATCCAGTAGTCATGATTTTCTACCCAATTTCTTTTATTAGCTACGTACGACCAGGTTCTTACATGAGATATTCTGTTTGCTATTGCATCAATATTCCCAATCATATTGTCTAAACTTTCTACCTGTTTTTTCATCCAATCATTAGTAATTTTACCCTTGTCAGATATTAAAAACTGAAAAACATTTGTGATTATTTCAGTGTGTTCATTGTAAGAGCTTTTAGTAAAATCAGGTATCTGACAACATTCCCATAATATAGAAATATGGTTTACATTATTTGAAAATTTTAAAGAGGAGGAATCTGAAACTAAAAATTTAAATATATTTTCATCTATCAACTCCCTATTTCTCGTTAGGGATGCAAGTGAAGGAAGTTGGTTTATGCTTGCTGTAAATCGAGAAATATTTGAAAAATCTAAATCAGAATTTCTCCAATAAATATTTATCACACTGTCAAATTTATGATTTTCTAATTTCTCAATCTGATCGCTAGTTAATGCTTCGCAATTTCCAGTAATTCCAAAACTTCCGTTATTTGTATATCTTCCAGCTCTACCGCTTATTTGACCGATCTCCGTGTTTCTAAGTCCTCTAATTTTTTTTCCGTCATATTTTCTTATGCTATTAAAACTAACATGATCAATATCCATATTAATACCCATACCAATCGCATCTGTTGCTACTAAAAAATCAACATCTCCTGATTGATATAGTTCAACTTGAGAATTTCTTGTTTTGGGGCTTAAAGATCCCATCACAATTGCTGCACCACCTCTCTGCCGTCTCACAAACTCTGCGAGAGCGTAAACTTCATCCACAGAGAATGCAACGATAGCACTGCGCGGTTGAATTCTAGATATTTTTTTATGTCCAGTATAAATAAGTTTAGATAATCTATCACGATAAACAAATTCACTTGATGGTACTAAGTCAGAGATAATATTTTTCATGGTATCAGCACCTAAAAACATGGTTAGCTTATCACCTCTGTAATTTAACAGTCTGTCAGTAAAAATGTGTCCTCTTTCTGGATCAGCGCACATTTGTATTTCATCAATTCCTACAAATTCAAAATTTAGATCTAAGGGCATCGACTCCACAGTGCATAAATAATAGTTTGCAGTAGGGGGAATAATTTTTTCTTCCCCTGTAATTAAGGCAACATTATTTGCTCCCAATTTTTGAACGCACTTATCGTAAACTTCTCTTGCTAATAGCCTAAGTGGAAACCCTATAACTCCTGTTTCAAATTGGAGCATTCGTTCAACCGCAAAATGGGTTTTGCCTGTATTAGTTGGCCCAAGAACGGAGATTATTTGCTGATTCATCATTTATGGTTTAAATTTTTTGGACCTACTATATTTAGATTTGGGTTTAGAACAAACTAGGCATAAAACATGACCGAATCAATCAAAAAAATGTTCTCGTTTTAAGTGTATTTTTTATTTTTTAATTTCAAAGCTGCTTGTTTCAATTTTTTTTAAATCAAAGTCCTCCACAAGTATATTTTCAACAATAGACTTCTTTGGCCCTAAAAAACAATTAGATAAGATAGTTTTAAATAGGACTACATCGATATTAACCAATACTGCTTCCACTTCTTCATTTTTTTTATTTAATACCCAGCCATTTACATTGTTAGTATCGCATAGTTCTTTTAACCAGTATCGATAACCTACACCCTGAACAGTTCCTGAGATTGTAATTTTCTTGTGAACAAGATGATCCATTAAGGTCTCTTGATTGACAAAATTCTTAATTTTTTCTTTTGCAAAAGATCAATAGTTCTAAGTATGGGCATTATTAAAACTTTTTTTTTAGGACCATAAGCGTGAACTAATAATTTTTTATTCAATGCAATCGCAACATGCCCTTTCCAAAATATTAAATCTCCTTTTTTTATTTTAGAAAGAGGAATTTTTTTTTTAAAAAAAATTAATTGATCTTTGCTATCTCTAGGACATTTTTTATTTACACTTTTCATTAATTCTTGCACCAGACCCGAACAATCAATCCCTTCAACACTATTACCTCCCCACAAGTATCTAGTACCTAAAAAAAAATAAATATTTTTTAAATAGTTATTAGATTTTTTTGTTATTTTTGAGATAGATTTTTTTTTTATTAAATAATTACCCATTTCTACAAAAGTCTTTTTAGAATCCGATATAGAAATTTTAGAATTAAATAGTAATGATTTTTTTGAAATTTTATTATTTGATGAGTCATAAAGAAAGGCTTTTTTTATTTTTACTCTATAATTTTTTTTTTCTTTGTCTTTTAGAAAATTATCAATAAGCACATATCCAGGATAACGATCGTAAGAGGAGTAGCCTTTATAAAATTTATTTATTTTTTTTTTAACAATAAATTTTTCTCCAAAAAGTACTTGAGAAATAAGCTCTGATTGCACACTTGGTTTTTTATAGATTTTTGCAATTTTATTTTTACAAGTAACAGACAGAAACATATCTATTTTTTAAATAAATTTTGAATTATTTCTTTTACCCAATTTGCATTTTGTATAATAATTTCTCCTAAGATGTCTGCAGACTCAAAAAATCCAACAAAGTTTGGGTATTTGCTTAGAACCAGATCTCGATTAAAAAGCATTCCCACAAACAGAGCTATTAGAAGAAATAGGACAATCAAAACAATCAATTTTTTATTTGATTTCACGCTCGCCTGTACCTTTTTTTCTTGATTTTTAGTAGGTAGGGGAATGTCACTGTCAGTAGTAAGTTTATTATGAAACCATTCTTCATCACAAAAACCGCATTTAAGAAGCTTTCCATCCTGAATAATATCATTACCAGGAATTTGAAATTTGTACTTTTGACATTTGCATTCAATGATCATGTCAGCAGAGTAAATCTTAAAAAAAAATAATCAATTGTAATTTACAAATAGATCTTGATATTTTTTCTTTAATCGTGTTTAAGGAATTTAGTTCAGGGGTGCGGAAACGCTGAGATTATACCCTCGGAACCTGATGTTTAATTACAACGAAGGGAGAACCATGGTTTTAAATATTTATACATTCATTTTAATTTTTTTATGTGGAGCTTTTGTTATTGGAGGGCTGTTTTTTTCTAAAAAAGAAAATTCAGTTTCTTCTTACTTAAATGCAAGTCGTTCTATTCGATCAGCATCTTTAACTGCGTCAATTGTTGCCTCTTGCTTTGGAGTTTGGATTTTAATAGGCCCAGCAGAAGCTGCAACGTGGGGAGGTATTGGTGCTATAGCTGGCTACGCATTTGGTCAGGCTACTCCTTTTTTAGCTATGACCGTGCTTGGTAAAAGATTAAGGAAAATTATGCCAGAGGGTAATAGCTTAATACAATTTGTATATGCGCGTTACGGATCAAAAATGCTCAAAATAGTATTGGCCTTATCTCTTTTTTATGTATTTATTTATTTGTGTGCTGAAGTTACGGCAATTGCCAAAATTGTTCGTTTAATTTCAGGAATGGATTTGTGGAAGACCTCTTTGCTCATTATAATTTCAACCTTGATATATACATTGAGAGGTGGATTAAAAATATCAATTATTACTGATAAATTTCAATTTATTATTATTTCTATTTTTCTAATTTTAATTTTTTATTACTTATTTTTTTCTGGTGAGGTAAATATTTCATCTGAATTAATTAGTTTAAAGGCAGGAAATTTAATCGATCCTAAATATTTTTCTGGCTATACAGCAGGAATCACTTTTTTCATTGCAGTATTTGCCACAAATTTATTTGATCAGGGAATTTGGCAGAGAATATATGCTGCAAAGTCTAATCAAGATTTGAAAAAGGGTTTTGTTAATTCGTTTTTTATTGTTTTGCCAATTATTCTAATTTTAGGTTTTTGTGGAATTGTTGCAGTATCACTAGGTCAAGCAAAGGATCCTAGTATAGTGATCTTTTCTTTGTTGCTTAAAAATGGTGCTGTTTGGTTATCAGTTTCAATTTTAGTTTTAGCGCTAACTTTAGTAATTAGCAGTATGGATACACTAATTAATGCAATTTCTAGTCTTATTATTATTGAGAGTAAAAAAATTATTAAATCTAAATCTAGTAATTTTTATCTTAGTACGGCTAAAATATTTTTGATATTAATTTCTTGTTTAGTGTTTTTGATAGCCTCCCAGGGAATGAGTGTTCTATATATGTTTTTGTTAGCAGACTTATTGTGTTGTGCAGCAGCAATTCCTGTTTTTTATGGAATGTTTAAAAATGATATTAGTGGTTCAAATTCAATGATTTGTGTTTGCGCTGGATTGATAGCTGGGTTGTTGCTATTTCCAGATTTGAGCTTTCAAAATAGCATATTAGTCGGGGGGTTGTTTAATTCACAATCTTTTCCGATGTGGATTTCTTCATCTTTGTTATTTTGGTCCTTTGTATCAGCTACTCTTTTCCCTTTATTTATGATTGTAGTTTTAAGAAGTAAAAAACAAAAATTTCAATTTAAAAAAATTAAGGTATTGATTACTGAATTAAAGTAGTTTCATTTATTTAGTAATTATTATTTTATGGAATTAATCACATTTGATTATCTCTTTGTTATATACCTAGGTATTTTTTTCTTAGGGGGTCTAGTTAAAGGTACCATAGGAGTTGGACTACCGACCGTTACTCTGACGCTATTATCTTTTTTTTTTGACATAAAAGACTCCATTTCTTTTATTTTAATTCCCGTTATCTTGACCAACCTAGTCCAAATGCTAGATGGTAAGGAATTGAAATCTATTTTTCAGCAAACAAAATTTTTTTTATTTACTTCAGTTGTATTTGTCATTCCTGGTTTTTTGGTTCTAAGGGCTATTAATTCTAATACAATATTACTAATTCTAGCAAGTTTGCTTGTATTGAATTCTTGCTTAGTTTTATTTAATAAAATCATTACTATTAAGAGACACACTTCCTTCCAGACACAATTTTGGATAGGAGCTCTAACTGGAATTACAACGGGTGTCACAAGTATATATACGATGCCATTTATTTTTTTAATTCAATCTCTTAATTTTAATAAAGAGAAATTAATTCAATTGATGGGCTTGAGCTTCTTTTTATATTCTTTAACTCAATTTACTCTTTTTTATAGCTTTTCAATGATTAATGAAAAAGTCTTGTTATTTTCTTCTGTAGCATGTGTGCCGATTATATTCGGAGTTATTAGTGGTAAATATTTAAGAAAAGTTTTAAGTGAACAAACTTTTAAGCTACTATTTAATTATATGCTTCTTATAAGTGGAATCGTAATTATTATTAAAAGCAGTATCTAATTATTTTTTGGTTTTATTTTTATTGTAATAATTTTCTTGTTCTTTAGGAGTAACGGAGCCATCTTTATTAACATCCATTTTTGTTAAAAGTTTTTTTTCTTCTTCCTTTGATACCTTCCCGTCTTTATTGATATCGGCTAGTATTGCGAGGTTCCTTCTCAGTAATCGTGCCTTTTGAATTTTTTGAACATATGCCCTTTCTTCTGCAGGTGTCATCTTTCCGTCCTTATTAGAATCAATTGCATTAAACTGCTGTTCTAATTTTTTAATATTGGAATCAATAAATTCTTTTTTAGTAATAGATTTTTTTTCAGCAGCTAATAGCGCTGTTGAAGCGACTCCAAATACTAATAAAATTAAAAATATTTTTTTCATAAATTTTTCTAACACCTATCGAATAAATTGTAAAATTAAGGTTTTATTTGAGATTGTTTTTTTATTCTGTATATCAAAACCAAGACAGGGAGGCCAAGTACAGCAGTAAAAATAAAAAACTGAGAATAGCCTATAAGATCAACTATTCCTCCAGCATATCCAGCAATTAATTTTGGAACAAATAACATCATAGAACTAAACAATGCGTATTGTGTAGCTGTAAATTTAATAGAAGTCAGAGAGGAAAGATAAACAACAAAGGCTGCGCCTGCAAAACCACTGGCAATATTGTCTGCCGTAATTACAACTATTAAAAATGTAATATTAATATCGCTCACGGCTAACCAAGCAAATAATAGATTACTGAAAGCAGCAATAATTGCTCCAACTAACAAGCTTTCAATGACTCCTTTATGCATTGAATAAAGACCACCAAGAAACCCACCAATAATAGTTGCAAATAAGCCAAAAAATTTGGAGTAGGTAGCAATTTCGCTAATTTGGTATCCTTTTTCCAAATAGAACACATTGGCCATCACACCCATTACAATATCTGCAATTCTGTACAGACCAATTAATATTAAAATTAAAATAGCAACTTTTTTATACCGACTAATAAAATCTTGTATCGGATCGATATAAGAGAGCTTAACTTCTTTTATTGAAATAAACTTTATTTTACTCAAGAGTGACAGGATGAATAGCGAGCCACCGAATGAAATTCCAATTCTTAATAAAGCATCTAGAGAGTTAAGAAAAATAGATTCATTAGTAAATATTTTTGGTATCAAATTATAAGTTACAAAGAAAATAGCTATTGCTACAATTAAAGACATTAAGAATTTAATAGAATTAGATGTTTTTTTATTTTTTACTTTGTGGACAGTTGGTTCTTTAGAAAAAAGTGTTGTGACTACACCAATCAACATTAAACAGCCCATAATTTGATATACTTTTTTCCAAGTGTTAGCGTTGTAAACATCTACACCAAAATAAGATGCTAACCATAAGCTTCCAGCTCCAGACGCAATCATAGCAATTCGATAGCCCGCGAGGTACATTGAGGAAAGGGCACCCTGTTTTTCAATTGGTTCGGATTCTATTCTAAAAGCATCAATCACAATGTCTTGAGTAGCACTTGCAAAAGCAATGAGAACAATACCTATTGCAGTATAGAGTAGATTTTTGCTCGGGTCAGAATAGGAAGTGATAAAAATAGAAATGATAATTAATATTTGAGATAGAAGAAGCCAACTTTTTCTATGACCAATTTTAGAAAGCAAAGGTAAACGATAGTGGTCTACTATCGGTGTCCATAAAAATTTAAATGAATATGCAAAACCAGCCCAACTAAATAAAGTTATAGTGCCTCTTTCTACGCCTGCTTTGACTAACCATACAGATAAGGTAGAAAAAATAAGAAGCAGAGGTAGACCAGCAGAAAAACCTAATAAGGACATTCCTAAAGATTTTTTATTGAGAAGTAATTTAATATTTAAAGAATTCATTAATTAATAATGAAATTATACAATAAATAGATTATTTAGGTATTATTTTAAGGGAGCTGGATTATCGCTTATACTATTAAGATAAGCTATTACATCAGCTCTATCAGTATCTTTTCTTAATCCTGCAAAAGCCATTTTAGTTCCTTTGATATATTTAGTAGGCTTGATTAAGAATTTGTTTAGCTCTTCAAATGTCCAATCTTTACCATGAGCCTTTAGAGCAGATGAATACTTATAGTCTGCTTGAGAAGCTGATCTTGTATTCACTATATTCCATAAAGCTGGACCAATTTTGTTGGGACCACCTTTAACTGCACTATGACAAGCAGCGCACTTCTTAAATTTATTTTTACCCGCATCTATACTAGCAGATGCAAGCATAGGGGTTATGGGGCTCAGCTGCACTTCTTTTTTTAAAGTCACTAAACCTGTGTTAGCTTTTGTTTCCACACCTTCTATTTTATAGGCCGATTGTTTTGGTTTTTCGACATGAAAGATTACATGTGCTACTTCTTTAATCCCAATTACTAGTAAAATAGTAACTAGCACTGCTGCAGCAATTTTATTAAATTCAAAACTATCCATATATATAAAATGAATTCATATAGTATTTTGAGATAGTTTTAGAGTATAAAATAAAGTTATAGATGTCGCAGTGTAAGAATTTATAAAATATATGAAAACAACCATAATTATCCCTAGTCATTTACACGCGAAGAGGTTGCCAAATAAGCCCTTACTACTAATCAATAATGAGCCTATGATTTTACACGTTTGGAGACAGGCAAAGAAAACAAATATTGACAGTGTAATTGTAGCAACATCTGACAAAGAAATTTTTGATGTCATTACTAGCCACGGAGGATCAGCCATTATAACCAATAACAATCATATTAATGGATCAGATAGAATTTTTGAAGCTGTAGAAACCTTAGAAGATAAACCTGAGCTTATAATAAATGTTCAAGGTGACATGCCACTGATCAAGCCAGAGGCTATTAGTCATTTAGAGAAATTTATGAAAACCAACTTGCCAGAAATGGGGACTTTAGCCAGCAAACTGAATGAAAAAGATGTGAGTAATCCTAATGTCGTTAAAGTTGAGACACAGCAAGAGTTAAAATTAGGTAATTTTTCCCAAGCAGTAGATTTTTTTAGAATAAAGGAGCAGAAATCAAAAAACTTGTACCATCATGTGGGAATTTACGCATATCAGTATTCTATTTTAAAAAATTACGTTGGATTGCATAAAACTAAAAATGAGCTAGAAAGAAGCCTGGAGCAAATGAGAGCCTTAGATAACAATATAAAAATTCAAGTGGGGTTTATTCAAGACTATCCTTTAGGAGTAGATACACAAGAAGATTTAGAACAAATTAGACTGTTGTACAATGAAAAATAAAATCGCAATTCAGGGAGAGCTAGGAGCTTATTCGCACCTTGCAGCAAGTAAATTATTTAAAAAAGTTAATGTGCTAGCTTGCAAAACTTTCGAAGATGTATTCGAAGCGTGCAAAAAAGATAAAAATATAATTTCAGTAATTCCAATCGAAAATTCTTTAGCAGGGCGAGTAGCAGATATTCACTACTTATTACCAAAATATAAATTAACAATTGTGGGTGAATACTTTCATAAAGTCGAGCATTGTCTTTTAGCAAATAAAAAAGTTAAATTAAAAGATATTAAGTTTGTAAGAAGTCATGCACATGCAATTGGCCAATGTCAAAAAAACTTAAAAAAATACAAGTTAACAACAATAGTTGCTGCAGATACAGCTGGTTCTGCTAAACACATTGCTGATAATGCTAGTAAAGCAGAAGCTGCAATTGCCTCTTCTCTAGCAGCTAAAATTTATAACCTTACTATCCTAAAAAAAAATTTTGAAGATAAAAAAGGAAACACTACAAGATTCTTGATTATGAAAAAAAATCACAAATTTCCAAAATTATCTAAAGGAAAAAAATTTATTACCACCTGTATATTTATAATTAAAAGCACTCCCGGCGCTCTTTTTAATGCGCTAGGAGGTTTTGCAAAAAATAGTGTTAACCTTACTAAATTAGAGAGCTTTTCCGTGAATAATACATTTATGCAAACAATATTTTATTTAGATATAGCAGGTCATGCACAAAATAAGCAGGTCAAGCAATCTATCCAAGAGTTAAAAAAATATACAAAAAAATTAGATATTTTGGGCATTTATCCAGCGGATAGATTTCGATTCAAAAAATAATACACAGAATCTTTTCTATCGTTTTTTACCTATCTTGTTATACTATAACCTTGGGGAATTGGTAGCAGGTGGAGGTTGCGCTAATCCGGTCAGATTCGAAAGAAAGCAGCCGTAACGTTAATTTTTCAGGTTGTTATTCAGTTCCCCGTTAAATGTTATGAATAATCGAAAAGTCTTATCACTTAAATACCGACCTCAAAATTTTGATCAGCTTATAGGCCAAGAGTCAATGAGTACGGCTATACAAAACGCCATAGAAATGGATCGAGTTCCCAATGCTTATCTGCTTACGGGTATACGAGGTGTAGGCAAGACCACTACAGCTAGAATTATTGCCAAGGCAATTAACTGTAATAAAAAATTTGGAAGTGAAGAAAAATGTTCTAAAGAAGAATATTGTCATTGCGAGGCTATTGTCGATTCTAGCCATATGGATATTTTGGAAATGGATGCTGCCTCCAAAACTGGAATTGATGACATAAGAGAAATTTTAGAGTCAGCACAGTATTTACCTGCGAGTGCAAAATATAAAGTTTTTATCATAGATGAAGTTCACATGTTATCAAAACAAGCTTTCAATGCTCTGCTAAAAACCTTAGAAGAGCCACCACCTCATCTTAAATTTATTTTAGCAACCACTGAAGTAAAAAAAATACCTGTCACTATTTTATCTAGGTGTCAGAGATTTGATTTGCGTAGAATTAAAATGGAGGAAATGCAGCTTTTCTTAAGAGGTATTGCCACTACAGAGCAGGCTAAAGTAGATGATAAAGCACTAGCGATCATTGCTAAATCTTCTGAAGGATCTGTTCGTGATGCCTTGTCCGTTTTGGATCAGGCAATTATTACTTTCAATCTTCAAGACCAGGATATAACAGAACAAAATGTAAGAGATATGCTAGGGTTAGCAGATCAGTCTAGAGTGATAGAGCTACTGTCTTTTATTGTAAGAGGTTCACAACAAGATGCACTAAGAGAAGCTGAAGATATTTTTGATATAGGTGCAGACCCTAAGTTAATTTTACAAAGCATGTTGGAAATTATCTATCTAATATCTCGAACAAAAACTTTTGGGAAGATAGAAAATGATCTAAGTGTATCCGAGTCAGAATCTGCTTTAATTAAACAAATATCAGACGAGGTTGATCTGACCTATGTATCGATGCTTTGGCATTTCACTCTTAAAGGTATTGAAGAACTAAACTCTACACCCAATCCTTTTCTATCTTTTCGCATGCTTCTTATTCGATTAGCCCACTTAAAAAATATGCCAGATCCTCAACTTTTATTAGAAGAGGATGATTTTGATAAAGAAACAGAAACAGAAACCTACAATAATACTACGAGCCCCAAAGCGGATTCGTTAATTTCCAAAACTCAAATCAAAAACACCATTCAAGAAAAAAAAGAAGCACCTAAAATCAAGCCTGATACAGTAAATTTAGCTTCCAGCACTCAAGAAATACATTCTTTTCAAGAGCTAGTAGATTTGACTAATCAACATAAAGAGATCGAATTAAAATTTGATTTAGAAAGAAACGTGCGTTTGGTAAAATTTGACCAAGGAAAAATTGATATTTCTTTTAACGAAAGCTTATCAAAAGATTTTATTAAGAATCTTTCTTTAAAGCTAAATGAGTGGACTGGTAAGCGATGGATGATTACCTTGTCTAAAGAAGAAGGGGAAACTAGTATTTATGAAACAAAGAATCAATTAAAAGAAGAAATTTTTAAAGATATTAAGCAGACAGAAGCTTATAAAAAAGTTTTAGAAGCATTTCCAGATGCTGAACTAATAGATGTACAAGAGGAGGATCAGGAATAATATGGATTTTAGTAAAATGTTAGAGCAGGCACAAGAAATGCAAAAAAAAATGGCAGATGCAAAAGAGTCTCTTAAAAATATTTCAGTAGAAGGAGAATCTGGTGGCGGGGGAGTAAAAGTAATTTTAAATGGAAATGGTGAGATGATTTCTATTCAAATCGATCCTAAAATCTTAGCAGAAGAAAAAAGTGTTATCGAAGATTTAATTGTAGCTGCAACCAATAATGCAAAAAAAAATGTAGAATCAAAAACTCAAGAAGAAATGTCTAAATTGACAGGAGGGCTTCAATTGCCTACTGGCTTTAAGCTTCCCTTTTAGTATTAAATGAATTTTTCAACCGAACCAGATCTAGATGAACTTATAGCCTTAGTTTCAAAATTACCTGGTCTCGGACCAAAATCCTCAAGAAGAATTGCACTTTATTTATTAAAAAATAGAGAAAATGTTATGAAACCTCTTTCTAAATCATTGGAAAAAGTTCATGCAAAAATCATTAGGTGTAATTTGTGTGGGAATATAAAATCCAAAGAAGTAAAGTGTGATATTAAAAAATGTTCTTATTCTCCTAAGAATTATGAACAGATATGTGTAGTTGAAAATATTGCAGACATGTGGGCCATGGAAAGTACCAATGTGTTTCAGGGTCATTATCACATTCTAGGTGGAACCCTTTCAGCTCTTGGAAATTCAAGTCCTGAAGATCTACTCATCAATTCATTGCTAAATCGGATAAAAGAAAACAAAATAAAAGAGGTAATACTTGCAACTTCAGCTACAATTGAAGGCCAGACTACAGCACATTATATTAACGATAGTATTAAAGATCTGGGTGTAAAAGTTACGAAATTAGCCCATGGTTTGCCTGTAGGCGGTGAAATTGAGTATTTAGATGACGGAACTTTATTCTCAGCTTTTAAATTTAGAAGTTCCTTAGTTTCTGATTAAACTTTCGAACTTGATGTAAATTTATATCTATTTTAGTCTTATTTTTATGAGTATTCTTACAATTGTAAAAGAGCCAGATCCAATTCTTAGAAAAAAATCTTTGCCTGTTAAAGAAATCAACGGGGAAATAAAAAAATTAATGAAAAATATGTTGGAGACCATGTATGCAGCCCCAGGAATTGGTCTAGCTGCAGTACAGGTGGGTATTTTAAAAAGAATTATCGTTATTGATATTTCAGGAGAGTCTAGTCTAAAAAAACCAATTTTTTTTGTTAATCCAAAAATAGTTTGGAAATCAAATATTCTTGAAACAAAACAAGAGGGCTGCCTTTCTATTCCTGGGTATTTTGGAAATATTAAAAGACCGGAAGCATGTCATGTTAAATATTTAGATTATAATGGAAAAGAAAAAATTTTAAAAGCAGATGGATTGCTAGCAACATGTATTCAACATGAAATAGATCACTGCAATGGAATATTGTTTATAGACTACCTTTCAAAATTAAAAAAAGCTTTTATTATAAAAAAATTAACTAAAGCTCAAAAAAATCAAGAATAAAATTATGACACTTAAAGTTGTTTTCATGGGTACGCCTCAGTTTGCCGTACCTGCTTTAAAAAAAATTTGTGAAAGCAAAATGGGTATCGTTGCTGTGTATTCACAACCGCCTAGAAAATCTAATAGAGGAATGAAAATTGAAAAAAGTCCAGTGCATGAGTTTGCAGATGATAATAATTTAAACATTAGAACCCCTAGTAAATTAGATGATGATTGGGAATACTTTAAGTCTCTAAAATTTGATTTGGCTATCGTAGTTGCGTATGGTCAAATTATTTCAAAAAATTTTTTAGAACTTCCAGAGCATGGATTTTTAAATATACATGCATCTATTTTACCTAAATGGAGAGGAGCAGCCCCAATACAAAGATCAATTATGGAGCAAGATACTTTCACAGGAATATCGATTATGCAGATTGAAGAACAATTAGACGCTGGTCCAGTATTAATTAAGAAGGAGATTGAATTAAATGAAAATAGTACCGCAGGACAGGTTGAGCAAAGATTATCCGAAATAGGAGCTGATAAAATTTTAGAAGCTATTCATTTAATTGAAAAAAAAGAAGCCGTATATATTCCTCAAGATCACAAAGCAGCAACCTATGCCAAAAAAATTAAAAAAGAGGATGAGGTAATTGACTGGACCAGAGATGCCAAAGCAATTGTTGCTCAAATTAATGCTTTAAATCCTAGACCAGGAGCATGCTTTGAATATAAGGGGGAAAAAATAAAAATTTGGAAAGCTAGCCATGGAAGTGGAGATGGAGAGCCAGGCTTGGTTATGAATGATCAGCTTCAAGTAGCTTGTGGAAAGGGGTCAATTTTTGTTGAAGAAATACAAAGACCTGGAAAAAAAATTCAACCAATAAAAATATTTTTATTAGGGTTTGCTATTCCAGAATCTACACTGCTGAACTAATGAGAAGATACAAGTGTATTGTTGAATATGATGGAACATCTTTTGTGGGGTGGCAAAGACAAACAAATGGATATTCGGTTCAAGAGGCAGTTGAAAAAAGTTTAGAATCAATTACGCAAGAAAAAATTAGAATTCATGGATCTGGGAGAACGGACACAGGAGTTCATGCAAAAGGGCAGGTTATTCATTTTGATTCCAACACGAATTTAGATGAATATACGATTTCAAGTGCACTCAATCATTATTTAAAAAAAGAACTTATTAGTATTTTAAGCACAGAAATTGTTGATGATAATTTTGATGCACGAAGAAATGCCATCCTAAGAACCTATGAATATTTGATTATCAATAGAACTGCACCATTAACTATCGATAAAAATAAAGCATGGCATATCTCAAAACCATTAAATGAGAAATTAATTTCTGCTGCAATAAAAATTTTTGAAGGGACACATGATTTTACCACTTTTCGTGCAGCCTCCTGCGAAGCCTCCTCACCTATTAGAACTATTGAACATACAGAAGTAAAAATTCGTAATGAAGAAATCTTTATTACCTTTCAATCTAGATCTTTCCTGCAACACCAAGTGAGGTCTATGGTTGGTGCGTTGAAACTTATTGGAGAGGAAAAGTGGAGTATATATGATTTACAATCCGCTTTAGATTCTAAAGATAGATCTAGGTGTGCTGCGCTTGCTCCAGCCTGTGGATTGTACTTACTTAAAGTAAGTTTCTAATATTTTGTAGTATATTTTTTTTAATTTTTTTAAATCATTTACAGAAACACATTCATTAATTTTATGCATAGTGTTACCAACTAAACCAAATTCTACACAAGGAGTAATATCTTTTATAAATCTTGCATCAGAAGTTCCCCCACTAGTGGATAGAACTGGTTTATTATTTGTTATTTTTTTAATTACTTGAGACATCATTTGTACAGTTTTTCCTGGCTTTGTAATAAATGCCGTTCCAGTTTCTGAAAATTTAATAATAGGTTTGCACTTATATTTTTTCGCTATTGTTTGAACAATATTAGAAATCTTTTTTTTTAAAGAAGAGTAATTATGTTTATTATTAAATCTAATATTAAAAGTTGCAGAGGAAGTAGCTGGAATAACATTGTCTGCGTGGCTATCAGTCCCGATTTTGGTAATTTCTAAATTCGAAGGTTGAAAATTATTTGTACCATTGTCTAATTTAGTTGATTTTAATTTATCTAATATCTTTATCAAAGGTGTAGAGGGGTTACATGCTTCATGAGGGTAAGCAACATGGCCTTGAATTCCTGATAGGGTTAGATGTGCTGTAATACTTCCTCTTCTCCCTATTTTCATCATTTGTCCTAAAACTTTTCTATTAGAAGGCTCTCCGACAATACAAAAGTCAATTTTTTCTTTTTTCTTTTTTAAATAATTTACAACCTTTTTGGTTCCGTTAATGGCCACTCCTTCTTCGTCTCCAGTAATAATAAAACTAATTGAACCTTTAAATCTTTTTTGGTCTTTTATAAATTCACTGACCGCAGCAATAAAGCAAGCAATTCCACCCTTCATATCACTTGTACCTCTTCCATAAATTTTTCCGTTTTTTACTATCCCCGAAAATGGACCCACATCCCAAGACTTTGGATTTCCTGTTGGCACTACATCGGTATGTCCTGCAAAACAGAAATTGGGAGAAGATGTGCCCAGTCTTGCATATAGGTTTTTTATGGTAGGTGTGTTTTTGTCTTTAAAGTTAAGAATTGTGCATTTGAACCCTAGGGATTTAAGTCGTTTTGCAACAAGGTTGATTGCTCCTGCATCAATTGGTGTAACACTTGGTATTTTGATTAGTTCTTTAGTGAATGAAAGTTCGTTAATAACCTTTGCCATTTACTCTCTTAGCAAATCATTAACAGAAGTTTTGCTTCTTGTTTTTTCATCTACAGTTTTTACGATGACTGCGCAGTATAAATTTGGACCATCTTTGTCATTGTCGCTTGGCATGCTACCGGCTACCACCACGGAGTATGGAGGTATTTTTCCGTAAGAAACTGATTTTGTTTTTCGGTCATAAATTTTAGTAGAAGCCCCAAGATAAACACCCATAGAAACAACAGAACCTTCTCCAACAATAACACCTTCTGCAACCTCAGATCTTGCCCCAATAAAACAGTTATCTTCAATGATCACTGGACTGGCTTGAAGAGGCTCTAGGACTCCACCAATTCCAACCCCACCGCTGATATGACAATTTTTTCCTATTTGAGCACAAGAACCAACAGTAGACCATGTATCAATCATGGTGCCTTCGTCTACATACCCGCCTATATTAATAAAACATGGCATAAGAACAGCATTTTTTCCAACAAAAGATCCTTTTCTAACAGGAGAGTTTGGTACCATTCTAAATCCTGCTTTAACATGGTCTTCCTTGCTCCAACCCTCTGTTTTGCCTTTTAGTAAATGAGATTTGTCATACCAACTGCTGTACGGACCACTTAAAGCTTCCATCTCATTGACTCTAAAGCTTAAAAGAATCGCTTTTTTAATCCATTCGTTAACAATCCAATTGTCACCTTTTTTTTCTGAAACTCTTATTTTACCCTGGTCAAGAGATTCAATAGTATTTTCAATAGCGGTAATAATTTTTGAGTCGGAGTCTTTAGAAATAGTATCTCTTACTTCCCAAGCTTGATTAATTGTGTTTTCTAGTTCCATAAATTTTAATTAATGTTTTTATTTATTTCAGTTAAAAAATCAATGAGACTTTTTACCCTATAATGAACATGCTTTCCATCATATCCTTCTTTACAGTAGTCATCATCATTTTCAACCCAGGCCGTTTTCATTCCCAAGTTGTGAGCAGGTAATAAATTTTTAGCAATATCTTCAAAAAAAATACTCTTTTCTGGATCTAGATTGTGGGTAGAAACTAATAAATGATAAGGTTCTACTTCAGGTTTTGGAATAAATTTTGAGTCAACAATATCAAACATTTTAGTAAAATGTTTTTCTATACCCAGACGTTCAGTTACTTTTTGAGCATGTTTCCTGGTACCGTTTGTAAAAATAATTTTCTCTCCTGGTAATTTCTTGATTTGGACTCCTAACTCCTCATCTTTATTAAGCAATGTATAGTCAATATCGTGTACAAATTCTAAAAATTTATCTGCATCAATATCGTGCTTTTTCATTAAGCCATTAAGCGTAGTCCCGTGGTCATGAAAATAAGTGTTTTTAATTTTTAAAGCTTCTTCCTTAGAGACGCCTAAATTTTCTTCTATGAATTGACACATTAAATCATCAATCTTGTCAAACAAGTTAGTGGTATTTGGATAAAGAGTATTATCTAAATCAAAAATCCAGTGGCGTATATTTTTAAGTTCTATCATTGAATAATTAATGTTCCTGCTCCAGTGCTGGAAAACAATTCATGTAAAACAGCATGAGGTTTTCTTCCATCAATAATTACAACCCCCTTCACTCCGCCTTGAATAGCAGATATACAGGTTCGAATTTTAGGAATCATTCCACCGGTAATTGTTTCATTTTGTATTAGCTCTTCAGCTTCTGCAATAGTTAGCCTTGGGATTAAGTTTCCATTCTTGTCATTCACACCAGGAACATCAGTCATTAACAGTAATCTTTCAGCATTAATTTCATTTGCTATAGTTCCAGCAGCAGTATCTGCATTAATATTGTATATCTGTCCTTGAGAATCAATTCCCATAGGCGCTACTACTGGAACCAACCCTTCTTCAATAAAAGTATTAAGTAGTTCTATATTAATATTTTCTGGCTCAGCGACAAATCCAAGATCAGGATTCATAGCTTTAGTAACGTGAATGATATTATTTTTTTTAACAGTTACAGATTCAGCTTTAGCTCCATATTGTTGAATAGTGTTTACCAAATCTGGGTTAATTTCATTAAGTAAAACTTCTTCTACTATTTTAATAACCTTTTCATCTGTTACCCTTAAACCTAAAATAAATTTAGATTCAATATTTTGTTCTTTTAATTTTATTTTGATTTGAGGGCCACCGCCATGAATAACAATTGGCTTTATACCAATTCTTTTACAGACAGCAGCATCTTGAGCAAAAGCCTTGGTTAACTGGTCAGTTGCCATTACTTGACCGCCGTATTTTAGAATGATTTTCTTATTTTGATATTTTTCAATGAACTTAGTTGCTTCTTTTAGTGGAGGGGCCTCTTTTGGCCAAAACTCTGAAAAATCCATCTAGACTGTTTTGATTGTAGTTTTTCTAATAATTACATATTGCTGTGCCATAGTTAGAACGTTGTTAACCGTCCAATAGACCACCAGTCCCGAAGGAAACGAAGCTAGCATTACCGTTAAGAATAGAGGAAAGAATGCAAATATCTTAGCTTGTATAGGATCAGTTGGAGCGGGATTTAGCTTCTGCTGAATCCACATGCTTACACCCATTAAAATAGGCCAAACACCAATCATTAAAAATGAAGGAGGATCCCATGGTATTAAACCAAACAAATTGAACAACGAAGTTGGGTCAGGTGCTGACAAGTCTTGAATCCAACCAAAGAATGGAGCGTGTCTCATTTCTAAAGTTACAAATAGCATTTTGTAAATAGCGAAGAAAAATGGGATTTGAATTAGCATCGGTAAACAACCAGAGACAGGATTGATTTTTTCTTTTCTATACAGACCCATCATTTCCGTTTGAATTTTTTGTTTATCGTCTTTATATAAATCTTTCATCCTAGCCATTTCTGGCTGTAGAGCTTTCATTTTAGCCATAGATGCAAAAGAGTAGTTTGCAAGTGGAAAAAATAAAATTCTTATTCCAGCAGTTAATAAAACAATGGCCCATCCAAAATTACCTGAAAAATTATATAAATAATCGATGATAAAAAATAAAGGTTTTGTAAAAAAGTAAAACCATCCCCAATCAATCGCTAAATCAAATTTGTTGATATTCGCAGATTCTGCGTATCCATCAATTGTCTTTACTTCTTTAGCTCCTATAAAAAATTGAGAAGAACTTGAATTTATTTTCCCAGATGGAATGGATGTTGGGTTAGTTAAAATATAATTAGCCTTGTAAGCAGTGTCGTAAATAAATTCTGCATTAAAGGCTTGTTTTTTTTGTGGAACAATTGCTGTGAGCCAATATTTATCTGTAATACCAAGCCAGCCGGAAGTCCCCTGGTATTTTTGGTTCTTGTCCTTAACATCGTCATAATCTTCTTCTTGAAGAGTTTCATCAATCACTCCAACTAAACCCTCGTGTAGAATGTAAAAGTCTTGAATTTGTGGTTTTTCTTTTCTAGTTATTTGAGAGTAGTGAAAAAGATCTACATTAGCTTTAGAATTATTTTTAATACTTTCAGTAATAGAGAATAAATACTGATCATCAATCTCAATTTTTTTTGTAAAAACTAAACCATTTTGATTGTCCCATTCTAATTCTATAGGAGTTCTGGGGGTAAGAGTTCTGTTTCTAGTAAGTTTCCAAACACTATTGTTATCAGGAACGTTAACATTATTAGCACTGGCCCAGCCACTTTCTAAATAATATCCTTTGTTAATTTTTTTAGGATTTAGAATAACCACTTGTTTGCTATTTTCATCAAGGCTTTCTTGGTAATTTTTTAATGTGACATCATCAATCAGCGCGCCAACTAAAGAAATAGAACCAGTTATTTTTGCATTATCTAATTTTACTCTTTGGTCTGTTAGTAGGGCTTCTTGTCTAGATACTTTTTTTTCCTGTACTTGAATTTTTTTATTTAAAGATGGAGCCGATGGCTTTCCTGTAGTTGGTTTTGTTTGTATGGTTTTTTCTATTTTTGCCTGTTCTTTTTTTATTTCAGGATCCACTACAAGCACTTGCCAGCCTACAATGATAATAGTGGAAAGTATGATGGCTGTTAAAACATTTTTAGTATCCATTATATATTCTTTTCTTTCTGTACAGGATCGTATCCAGCGCTACCACCCAACCAAGTAAGGGGATGACATTTTAATATTCGGAGAATTCCCTTGCCACAACCTTTAAGACAACCATGCACTTTAACTGAATCTATAAAATAATCAGAACATGTCGGTTCAAATCTACAAGAATGATGCAACAAAGGAGAAATTAAATATTTATAACCCTTTATTATACCGATGACGCATTGACTCAAGAATTGATTCATAAATGTGCTTTTAATTTGTTTCTTTAAATTTGCTCTTCAGCTCTTCTACTAAATTTTGAAAGTTCTCGTCATATACTTTTGCTTTTGCAAAAATTGCGTATTTATATTTTTTGTTAAATGAAGAGCTCAGTTCTACAATTGCTTTTCTGGTTGCCATTTTTAATCTTCTTCTAATTTTATTTCTTTTGACTGCGTTACCAAGTTTTTTTGCAGAAACACAGCTTAACACTACTTTTCGATTATTGCTTAGTTCTTGCTCTAGTTTTCTATAATAAATCGTAAATAATTTTGATATTACTTTTTTACTTTTTAAAATCTGTTTAAATTCAGTATTGCCAGAAAGACTTTCAAATTGGATGGAAGCTGCCATTGCACTAAGCAGATATTCTTTTTCTACCTTTTGCTCTTCTTCTTGCTATGACTTTTACTCCACTTTTAGTAGCCATTCGCGAACGAAATCCGTGTCTTCTAGCTCTTACTTTTTTGCTTGGTTGAAATGTACGTTTCATTGCTATATTTGCTATATTTAAATTTTCGCTATTTATAGGTAATTCGATTTAGGATGTACAGGATAAATTAAGTATTAAATATCAATATATGAAAAAATTTTCTAAGCTAAAAATAGGGATAGGCCTTGCCTATTTAACTATTGTGACTGGAGTGGTGGTTCTGTTTTTTTATTATGGGGCTAATTCCTTTTTAGATCTAGAGTTTTTAAAAAACAATAAAGAAGAAATATTCAATTTTAGAGACCAAAACTTTATTTTATTGTCAGCTATCTATTTTTTAGTTGCAATTCTATGGGTATTTCTCATGGGATTTGGATTGCCTATGGTAATTATTGCTGGCTTTGCTTTTGGGGTAGTGTGGGGATCAATTCTTTCCATTGTTTCATTTTCTATAGGAGCCACACTTCTTTATGTATTTGCTAATCATTATTTCAAAGATTTAGTTTATCAGTATCTAAGCAACAGATTTTCTTCACTAACAAAACACTTTAATGAAAATGAATTTAGTTATTTCTTTTTTATTCGTGTCATTCCTGGAATTCCTTTTCCAGTTAAAAACATCATGCCAGTTTTGTTTAATATGAAAGTAAAGAATTTTTTTTTAGCCACTTTTTTTGGAGAATTAGTGCCCATTATTATCTCTGTTAGTATTGCCAGCGGATTTGCAGGGGCATTTGAAAATAATAAACAATTGAGTTTTGATTTATTTTATACTCCAGAAATATTTCTTCCTTTATTGGGAATGGGTTTTATGGTACTATTTACTAACTACTTAAAAAAAAAATATTTTAGAAAATAAACTATGACATTTGAACTTCCAACTTTAAACTACCCCAAAAATGCTTTAGCTCCAGTAATGTCTGAGGAGACTCTTGATCTTCATCACGGCAAACATCACCAAACATACATTACTAACTTGAATAACTTTGTTAAAGACACAGATCTTTCTGGATTGTCTTTAGAAGAAATTATTAGCAAGACTGCAGCGGACACTTCTAAGGCCGGGATTTTTAACAATGCAGGACAGCATTGGAATCATATTTTATTTTGGAATTGTATGAAGCCAAAGGGCGGTGGTGCAATGCCACCCGAACTAGAAAAAAGAATTATTTCAGACTTTGGGAGTGTAGATCAATTCAAACAAGATTTTATTCAAGCAGGCACTACACAGTTTGGATCTGGCTGGGCCTGGTTAGCCATTAATGATGGAAAACTAGTGGTTACTAAAACTGCCAACGCATCTAATCCCTTGGTTGATAACATGAAACCTATCTTCGGTTGTGATGTGTGGGAGCATTCTTATTATGTTGATTATCGAAATAGAAGACCCGACTACTTAAAAGCTTTTGTTAATGATCTTGCTAACTGGGAATTTGTTGCCTCTCAATTAGATTAGTTTTTATATTTCAGACATAGTCCATCACAAATAGGAGGAAGAGAATGTTAAAAAGTATTTTTATAATTTTTCTGTTTCAGCTTATTGGGGAGTCTGCTCAAAAATATTTTGAACTTACCGTTCCAGGACCAGTTATTGGCCTAATTCTTTTATTAATTAGCTTTATATTGTTAAAAAATAATAAAAATCTTTTTGTTAATAAAGTAAAAAATGAAATTAGTTCAACAGCTATTCATATTTCAAATTATCTTTCCTTGTTGTTTGTACCAATAGGAGTGGGTGTTGTGATGCATCTTTCTTATTTAGAAAAAAATTATATCGAGGTTTTAGGTGTCATTTTTTTTAGTACTATTTTAACTATTGGTTTTACAGCGCTTGTTATGGAAGCCATCAATAATCGATTTAAAAAAAATGATAGAAAAAAATAAATTATATAATATTTGGGTTTATTTACAGGCAGAACCTCTGTTTTGGCTTACCTTAACTATTGGCGCTTTTTTAATTGGAAATTATTTTTATAAAAAATCCAAGCTAAACCCATTAGTGAATCCAGTTGCTATTTCTATATTAATTGTATCAGGCGTTTTAATTGTTACGGATGTTTCTTACGAAAGGTATTTTAATGGAGCAAAGTTTATTCATTTTATGTTGGGGCCAGCTACCGTTGCTTTGGCCATACCCATTTACAAACAAATTCATCTAATAAAAAAAGAATCAGGAAGTATTTTTATTTCACTTGTCCTAGGTTCTTTATTTGCAATTTTCAGTACTTACTTTTTTGCAAAATTAATGAATTTAGATCTTGAAATTATTTATAGTATGATGCCACGATCTGTTACCGCTCCTATTGCCATGGGTATCTCGGAGCTTATAGGGGGCGTTCCTTCTTTAACCGCAATTATTACAATCATCACAGGAATTGTAGGAGCTTCTTTTGGTACATTTGCTTTAGATGTATTGAGAGTAAAAGATATGACCGCACGAGGATTTGCTTTTGGACTTGCTAGTCATGGAATAGGGACTGCTAGGGCTATGAGCAAAAATAAAACCGCAGGTGTATTTGCCGCATTAGCTCTGGGTTTAAGTGGAATTGCGACATCTATTTTAATACCACTATTATTTAAACTAATTAATTTTTAATTTTTTTACTAATTTAAAAAGATTTGTAATTTTCCTTTCATTTATTAAGCCTGTATTAAAATTTCTTGGAGAGGTATGGTAAGAGCTTACTAACAACTTCCCATCTGGAAGTTTATATTTTTTACCATGACCAAAAATATAATTTTTTTTATCAAGCGAATATTTTCTTTGATAAAATTTTAATATTTCATCGAAAGCTACTTTACCAATTGTAACCAAAATTTTGGCCTCTCTTAGGATATGTAGTTCTCCTTCCAAAAATTTAGAACAGTTTAATAATTCTTTTAATTCTGGCTTATCTCCTGGAGGCACACATTTTAAAACATTGGTTATAAAGCAGGATAGTTTTAAACCATCGTTAATATCGGTAGAGGTTGATTGATTAGATAGACCCGCTTTGTAAAGGCACTTAAACAGAAGATCTCCTGATTTATCTCCTGTAAATACACGGCCCGTTCTAGTAGCCCCGTGAGCTGCTGGCGCGAGACCAAAAATGATTATTTTTGATTTTTTATCGCCAAATCCAGGAGTAGGTTTCCCCCAGTAGATTTGATTACGGTATTGTTTCCTTTTTTCTTTTGAAATTTTTTTTCTAAAAGCAACTAATCTCGGGCACTTAGAGCAATTGGTAATTGTTTGATTTAAATTATCTAAACTTATCTTCATAGAATTTTTAATATAACACCTAAGATTTTGGCGTATAGATTTAAGACAACGTAAGAATTAACAATATCCATGCCTGCGGTATTTTGTTCAAGCATATAACTTATTTTTAATTTTTTTTACAATTAAATACAAAGTATAAGTTTTCTTAATGAGTAAAATTATCTCTTTAATAATTGTTTTTGTGCTTATGCTTATTGGAATATCCAATGCTCATATCCAGCATTATGCACATTTAAACGAAATAAAATTTGAAATATATAGAAACGATAACAAGGTTGGTTATCATAATATTATTTTTAGTAGAGACAGAGGAATGTTAACGGTTAAAAATGAGATTCAGTTTGAAATTAAAAAACTAGGGATTTCATTTTATAAATACCAATCTGAAGGCACAGAAGTATACGATCAGGACGGACTTCTATTTAGATTTAATTCTAAAACTTCCGATAATGGAAAATTGAAATTTTGCAATATAGAGGTACAAAATAATAAAAATTATTTAATAGAGGGAACTAATTACAAAGGCTCTTTAAATAAAGATTTTGCAATTTCTTCTTATTGGAACCATGAAATTTTAAAAAAAAATACACAAATTTCAGGCATCACTTGTAAGATGCGAAATCAAAAAGTTACTTTTCTCAAAAATGAAACAATAGAAGTAAAAGGGCAGACAACTAAAACTTCAGTTTTTAATATCAAGGGAGAAGGACTAGATACCCAAATATGGTATCGAAAAAAAGATATGGCTATTGCAAGACAAATTCTTAATCAAAAAGGAATTTGGCGTTATGAAATAATAAGTCTTAATTAGGATTCTGTTTTAAGAATTCAATATAATTCGTTACTTCATTAAACTTTTCATCCTCAATATCTTTGTAGCTATTGTTAAATTTATTTTTAACGCAAAGGGCAACATGTGCGTAAGAATTTCTACCTTTGTGATGATTAGGGTGATCTGGTAACTGACCTTGTAAATAATCGCCAGCTTCCTGAATAATTTTCCAGAGTTTACTTGCGTTTTCTTTGTTCATATCACTCTAAATCTTGATTTATCTCAAAAAGTTCTAGTTATAGTTCTAGTTTATCCTACAGTTTATAGGATATTTTATTAAGTTCTTTTTTAAGAATTTCAAATTGTTCTTGTTTAATATAAACATCACCTGCACGTTGAAATCCAAGTTTGATTGCAATTTTATTAATAAATTTTATTTTTTTAACAATTTTTCTGTCAAACAATTTTGTAAAACCAGCCTTTGTAATTCCTATTCCCACTTCTTTGATCAAACCATTTTTATATAAATTATCAATATTAGTGTAACCTGATTTGTCCATTAATTCTTTTGTGTTTAAATAGTTTTTTTTTTCAAAAATACTAATATTATTTTTTTTTATAAAGTTTTTAATTGTTTTTTCTGAATATAAAGGTTTAGGTTTTTTATCTTTTCTACTTTTTTTATCTGGAAAATATTCTGAGTCTGGAGTTATAAGTTTTTTTTCCCTGTATTTTTGAATATTCTTTAAATAAAATTTTTTTCTAACTTCAGTCTCTGATAAATATTTATTTCTATTTTTATTTTCATTTTCAAGTTGATTTTTAATTTTTTTAAGATCGTTTTTTAGGTATAATTTAACAAATCCTTTTTTTTCAAATATTGGTTTAATCAAATTAGGATCTAAATAACTACCAACAAATTTTCTAGCTTTTATATCTGTTAATAGATTATGGTTCTTTTGAAGTTTTTTTAGATCATTCTGATTAGTTGGAACAAATATGTTTGTGCCAGGTATTTTTAAAGATTTTAACAATTCTTTGTGATGATTAATTATAATTTTTCTATCATAGAATTCTGTAACTCTTGACCCTTTTGGCAAACCTTTTCCCGCAGCAGTAAAGGTTCCATTTTCGAACATTGATGACGTAATTCCCGCAAGTTTAATTGCTTCCTCTTTTAAAATATATTTTTTGTAATCAATTTTTGTTAGATTAAGTTTTTTAAGATCTTTCTTTTGTTCTAAAGAATAATAAGCACTTAGTCTTCTTTCATTATTTTGAGATTTGTCCCCTTGTCCCATTGTTGGGTAAAATCCCTTTGGTTCAATGAGTTTAGCTTCTCTTAATTTTCTAATTCTGGTATATCCAGCCTTTTTTGCAAAAATACTCTCAGGAAAAAGTCCTTCCACATTATCTATAGTTTGACCATTTACTCTCCAAGAAAAACCATCAATTTGATTTAACTCATCTTTTATCCATAGAGGAATTTTGTTAGTTCTATATAAAGCTCTCATTTCATCAACCCATTTAAATAATTTATCAAATGGTTTTTTATCTTGATGTGAAAAATTGAGATGTTTAAATTTATTTTTATAATCTAAGATTAAACTAATCATACTCTTAGATAATGAAGTTGTTCTATCAACAATTTTAAGTTTCAATTCTTTATAAAAGTTCTCGCTTACAGACTCGGGTAAATCAATTATGATTTTACCAATTCCTTTTTTTGAAGCGGTTTTTTTTCCTAATCCTTTCCTATAATCTTCCAACACTTCAGTTAAATCATCATCGTGATCACGCATTGCATTTGTAACTGCAAATATTTCTTTATATTCAGACTTAAATAATTTTTCTTCTATATGATCGTTATTGCTTACAGGTAATGGAATTATTAAATTACCAATTTTTTTACCTTTTACTTTTCTCATCACTCTTCCAACGGCTTGTGCTATATCAACTTGTGATTTCTTCGGATCTAGAAAGCAAATTGTATCTATTTTTGGCACATCTATTCCTTCCGTTAAACATTTAGCATTTGTCATTAATGAGAGAGTTTCAGACGAATTTTGTTTAAATTGATTAATTAAATTTTTTTTATCAAAAGAGGACATATTTCCTTCAATCCATGATGACCAAAAAGAATTTATACCTTTTTCTTTTAAATAACCGACTTTTTCCAATACTGAAAATTCATTAGCAAATGATTTTGCTGATTTAACTCTAGTATGAAAAGAAAGTATTTTTTTTGCTCCATATTTTTTAAATGATTTAATAAGAGAAAATTTTAAAGCTAATGACTTTGCATCACTCTTGACTCCTTTTTTAAATTTTAAAAACGCTCTATTTTTTACAAATTCTTCATATTCTCTGGTTTTGTAACCAATAATATATATCCGATAGTCAGTTAATATTCTTTTTTTAACTGCTTCAAGAAAAGATAATCTAAAAAGGGTTTTTCCATAATGCTCATCATCCATAGAGTTTAAGTATATATTTGAAATTTTTGCTTTTGATTTGACTGCAGGAGAATGTATTCGTGGTGTTGCAGTCATATAAACAATTTTTTTTCTTGGCAAAAGTTTATCATCATGAATAACTGAAAAAATACTTTCTCTATTGCTTGCAGTTCTGTGTGCCTCATCAGCTATTATAAGATCAAACTTTGTTGAGTTAGTTTTTGTAGCACTTATTACTGCAGGTAAAGAATTATATGTTGAAAAAATGACTGTATTTTTTTTACTCTTTAGAAAATTTGAAATTTTACTTGGATCAGTTGTTGATGGTAGCACAGCTTCGCTTATTGATTTGATTAAAGAGTCTTTATCAACAACTGTTTTGTCAGAACATACAGCTAAAAAATCAAAATCAATATTTGCGTGAGCGCACCAACGGTCAACTGTTTGAGTAATCAAATAAAGTGTTGGAACTACAACTAAAGTTTTACTTGATCTAAGTTTTTCTTTTACCCAAATACCCATCTCAGTTTTGCCTGAACCACATGCCATCACAATTTTACCTTTTCCTTCATCTCTTAAACCTTTGGCTATGTCATCAATAGCTTTAGCTTGCCAGGGCCAAGGAGTATGTTTTTTTATTTGTGTTGGATATAAATTGGATAAATTTTTTGGCCAATTTACCTGAGCTTTTTCTAGATTATCTAATAATTCCAGATGAACTATTTTTTCTTGATCATTAATAGTTTTTAAACCATTGCTACCAATATTATTTGTTGTAGCTATTAACAATCTTCTCGAAATCAATTTTCTGTTACTATCACTTAAAAATGAATCTATATCATTTTTAGTTATGTAATATTTTTTGTCATAGTTCTTTGACTGAATAGCCCAATATTCTCCATCGTTAGTTTCAGCAATTAAATCAGTGCCGGTATCTTTACCCCATCTTTTTGGGAAATCCTTAAAATGCCAAATTTTTTTAAATATCTTCTTAAACTTTGGTTCATTTTCCAAATACCACTTTGTAAGTTTTTCAAAATCTTTACCCTCACGGTCTAATTGTTTCAATATATGATTAAAATTAGTCATTAAAAAAATGATATCAAAAAGTTAAACAATTAACTATTTGATTTATCTCAAAAAGTTCTAGTTATGGTTCTAGTTTTAAGTCAAAATATATGAGTCTTTATGCAAATTATTTTAAGTAAAATTTTAACTATCCGCATAACTAGTGTGATGTAGTGTGAGGTAGTGTGGAGTAGGGTGTCCCGTTAGACCACCAAATAATCGCCAGCTTCCTGTATTATTTTCCACAGTCTGCTTGCATTTTCTTTGTTCATATTTTTAAATAGATTATAAGATTATATTATGATCACAAAAGTTTTTTACAATCATTCCTGCAGTATCTGCAAAACTGAAATTAATCACTATAAAAAAATTACTAAAGATGAATTTGACTTTATTGATATTACAAATAATCACGATGCAAGTGTTAGTACTAATTTAGATAAAGCTAGCTTGTTAAGAAGAATGCATGTGATTGAAAATGGAACTTTGTATTCTGGAGCAAAAGCATTCTTAATTGTGTGGTCCAAAATACCTAGATACCGAATTCTATCCAAAATATTTAGCTTGCCGGTAATTTTTACAGCATTCCATTTGTTGTATGAGGTAATCGCTTATTGCCTATTTTTAAAGAATAAAGACCAGTTAACTAATAAAGAATAATTGCAGTCTTCTATTATATAGGCCTAGTAACAATTATTTTCCTATAAATATCATCGTTTGACTTTGATGATATTTTTCTATCTAAAACGTTCTGTATTTGTTTATACAAATGCATAATTACTAATACTAACAAGAAAGTACAAAATGAGTCTAAAAGGAAAAGTAAAATGGTTTAATGAAAAAAAAGGTTTTGGTTTCATTGAACGCGAAGACGGAAAAAAAGATGTTTTCGTTCATATCTCTGCAGTCCAAGCGGCTGGCTTAGATTACTTAGATGAAGGAAGTTCTATAAATTTTGATGTTGAAGATGGACCTAAAGGACCTTCTGCAGTAAATCTAAAGCAAGAATAATCCCAATCGTAAAATAGTTAGGAGGCCCGTTTTGGGCATACACTACAATTACAAAGCAAAGCGTGGTGAACGTGCTATGCAAAAGGAGCAAAAACGAAAAAGTCGTTTAGCTTCTAAAAAATTGAAGCGGGCCCCCTTAACTACCACTACCACCACTCCATCTTTTACAAGTGCTCCCAGAGAAAAACGTGTAGAGATGCACGATATTAATAAAACAATTACTTTGGACGATCTAACCAATCCTGACAATTAATTTTTTTTACTAAACGAAATTAAAAAATTCACTGGATTTTAAAAAAACAACATGTATTAACAATCGAAAATATGGAATTAAAGTTAAGAAATATCGCTATTATTGCCCACGTTGACCACGGAAAAACAACCTTGCTTGATAATATTATGAAGCAAAGTGGAATGTTTCGAGACAATGAGGCCGTAGCTGAACGGTTAATGGATTCTGGTGATTTAGAAAAAGAAAGAGGAATTACTATTCTTGCAAAACCTACATCGGTGATGTGGAAAGACGTTCGAATGAATATTATTGACACGCCAGGTCACGCAGATTTTGGTGGAGAAGTAGAGCGTGTTCTTGGAATGACAGACGGTGTCATTCTTTTGGTTGATGCAGCAGAAGGTCCAATGCCGCAGACAAAATTTGTTTTAGGAAAAGCATTGAAGCAAGGCCTAAGACCTATTGTTGTTATTAATAAAATTGACAGACCCGATGGCAGACCCAAAGAAGTTATTGATGAAGTTTTTGATTTATTTGTTTCTCTAGACGCAACAGACGAACAGTTAGATTTTCCTATTTTGTATGCATCTGGAAGAGCAGGATGGTGTGCAAAAGAATTAGAAGATCCAAGAGAAAATTTACACCCACTATTAGATTTAATTTTAAAGCATGTGTCAGAACCAAAAGTCGACAAAGAAAGACCTTTTGCGATGTTGGTTACATTGCTTAGTGCAGATTCTTATTTAGGAAGATGTTTAGTAGGACGGGTTATTCATGGAACTGCAAAAATGAACGATAATGTAAAAGCTATTAATTTAAAAGGCGAAGAAGTGGATACTGGAAGATTAACTAAACTTTTTACTTTTGCTGGTACAGAAAGAATTCCTGCGGAAACGGTTTCTGCTGGTGATATTGTTTGTATTGCTGGATTAGCAGATGCTTCAGTTGCAGATACTATTTGTGATGTGGCAGTTGAAGAACCATTGCAATCTACTCCAATTGATCCTCCAACTATGTCAGTTACTATAACAGTTAATGACTCTCCCTTTGCTGGGAAGGATGGAAAAAAAGTTACATCAACAGTTATTCGTGAACGATTAATGAAAGAAGCAGAAAGCAATGTTGCAATTACTTTTAGAGAAAATGATGGCAAAGATGCTTTCGAGATTGGTGGTAGAGGAGAGCTACAAATTGGAGTTTTGATTGAAACCATGAGAAGAGAAGGTTTTGAACTAACTGTGTCGAGACCAAAAGTTTTATATAAAACAGAAGATGGTCAAAAATTAGAGCCAATGGAAGAAGTCACTATTGATGTGGATGAAGAATATGCAAGTAGCGTAATCGATAATATGAATCAGCGTAAAGCTGAGATGACAGACATGAAAGACACTGGAGCTGCAAAAAAACGTATTATTTTTAAGGCACCATCTAGAGGGCTAATTGGATATCAAAGTAGATTTTTAACAGACACCAAAGGCACAGGAGTTCTAAACAGAATTTTTCATTCTTATGGACCATTTAAAGGTGAAATTATTGGAAGAAGAAGTGGAGCTTTAATATCAATTGATACAGGAAAGGCAGTTGCTTTTGCTATTTGGAAACTCCAGGAGAGAGGTAAAATGTTTGTTTCTCATAACACAGAAGTATACCAAGGAATGATTGTTGGAGAACATTCTAGAGAAAATGATCTAGTTATTAATGTCATGAAAGGAAAGCAGCTCACGAACATGCGTACATCTGGTCATGACGAAGCAGTATCTCTGATACCGCCGGTTATTATGAATTTAGAAGAGTTAATGGCTTACATTAATGAAGATGAGTTATTAGAAGTCACTCCTCAACACTTAAGACTAAGAAAAAAATTTTTACTAGAGCACGAAAGAAAACGTGCTTCTAAAAGCTAATCCACAGGCTCTGTTAACAACTCGCGCGAAACAAGACGAGTGTTCTCCTTTTGATTCTATTTAGGACTCTAAATGAAACTTCTAGATGTTTGGTTTATACACTTTGTGAATAATTAATGAATCAAGCAGCTCTGGATAACTTTAGCTCACTCCAAATTTGATCTAGACAATCTACCAAATACTGCATCTTTTGATTATCGTGGTAGGGGGTTGGTGTGAATCTTAGCCTCTCAGTTCCTTTGGGAACAGTTGGATAGTTAATAGGTTGTACGTAAATTGAAAAATCATTTAACAGAATATCTGAAATCTCTTTACATCTTGCAGAATCTCGAACTAGCAAAGGAACTATATGGCTATCATTTTTAATAATAGGCAGATTTCTTTCTAGCATTAATTGTTTAAGTTTGTTTGCCCGCTCATGAAGCTCTAACCTTAAAGAATGGTTATTTTTTACTACACGAATACTAGCAATGGCTGCTGCTGCAATACTGGGAGGCATAGACGTTGTAAAAATAAACCCAGGTGCAAAAGATCTAATAATATCAGCAATATTTTTATTGGCAGCAATGTAACCACCCATAATTCCAAAACCTTTAGCAAGTGTTCCTTCAATAATATCTAGCTCATCAGTAACCCCCATTTTTTCAGATAAACCACCACCATTATCTCCATATAGACCAACACCATGAACCTCATCCAAATAAGTAAGTGCATTATATTTTTTAGATACTCTAATAATATCTTTGATAGGACATAAATCACCATCCATAGAATAGACAGATTCAAATGCTACAATTTTAGGTTGTTCCTTGGGCGATTGCTTTAATAAAAATTCTAAATGATCTACATCATTGTGTCTCCAGACATGCTTATCTGATCTTCCATTTTTTATTCCTTCAATCATAGAAGCATGATTGTTTGCATCAGAATACACAATGCATCCTGGCAAAAATCTAGCTAGTGTACTTAAAGCACATTCGTTTGCGATATAACCAGAAGTGAAAATAAGAGCGGCTTCTTTATGATGAAACTTACAAAGCTCTCTTTCTAACTCTACGTGATAACTAGAAGTTCCAGAAATATTTCTAGTACCACCAGCTCCTGCACCAACGGCTTTAGCAGCATTTACGAATGCCTCAATAACTTCCGGGTTCTGACCCATTCCAAGATAGTCGTTACTACACCAGACAGTTACATCCGATTTAATTCCTAATTCATTGTTAAAAACAGCTTTTGGAAACTCACCACTTTTACGAGTAATATTATTAAACACTCGGTAGCGACCTTCGCTTCTTAATTGGTTAAGAGCATTTTCAAAAGTATGGTTATAGTCAAATGTCATTATTAATTTAATTTATACAAAGAATTTCGTACATAATCTATTGCACTTTTGGCGCAACCACCTCTCCATTTTCTAACTTGGGAGGTGTATATTGTTGTCCAGCTGGAAAGCTACTCGTGAAACGATAATACACAAGAACACTTAAGAGCAAACAAAGACTGACAACAGACAATTTTATAATAGGCCACTCAGGTTTAGTTTTTTTTGCTAAATAACAAGAAATATAAAATATGAGAAAAGGAGCGGCGATTGAAGCTAGAATAATAATTTTTTTAATCATGGTTTAAAATAGCAACTTAAGTTTCTTAATTAAAGACATATTGGGAATATTTGGTTGGTCTCAGCACAACTCCTAAAGGATAAGATGGCCAAATAAGGAACGAATACTGAGACCAGCATTGTTACTAGCAAATAATTTTGTGCAAATTGTGACAATAGTTTTTCCTCTAATAATGTTGGTTTTAGCAAGCATAAAAGCAACAACCTTTGATTGTATAATTATTTTTGATTCTGGAGGAAAGAAATAAGACTGGCAAGACCAGCGATCAAAACTTGAGCCTGCAAAGTGAAAAGAATTTCAGTTCCCACACCAATAATCCACCAAATAGCAGATATAGAAATATACCAAACTAAGCTAAATGCAAAAGTACGAGCAATTTTTTTCCAGTCAATCTCTTTTTGGCCTTCTTCATTCATATTACAACTTTAAATTAATCTTGAGATAACATAAAGTACATTAATTATTTGGAAATAAATAATAAAATAATTAACATTAACTAGTGAGTTATTATGGGAAAAAGCAAAGACGTTAAAAAAGAAAAAAAGAAAGCAAAAAGTACAGCTCCAAAGGTTAGCAAGTCTAAGAAGCAGTATTAGTTTTTTGAAAAGGACGCTATTCATATAGTTCGCGTCCTTTTTTTTATTTTCATTCAGAGAAATAATCGGTGGTAATAATTTATGTTAAAAGAAAGTCTTTATTGGATCTTAGTTGGATTGGCGATTGGATTTGCTCTTTATTTAGCAGATAAATATATTTTTCTTTAAGCCATTTAATGGAAATAGAGATTCTAAAAAAATTATTCGAGGTTATTTTTCCAGTATTTTTTATAATTGGAATTGGGTATTTATTTGGGAAAAAAAATCCAGATTTTGATTCCAACGTTATTACTTCCTTTGCTGGAACTGTAGGAGTTCCCAGTCTTTTGTTTTATTCGCTTACCTTAAGTGATTTGGATTTTAATATTTTTTTAAAATTTGCAGGCATTACTCTTCTTTGCATAGGGTTATTTGCATTGATGGGAGTTACATTGCTTATAATTCTTAAGAGAAATATTTTACGAGAATTACCGCCTATCATTTTACCTAATATGGGAAATATGGGAATGGCCTTTTGTTTGTTTGCTTATGGAGCAAAAGGTTTTTCGATTGCAAGCGCGATTGCATCTGTAATTATGATTCTGCACTTTACCGTAAATATTTTTCTAGCAAAAGGAAAGTTTAGTATAGAGCCCTTATTAAAATCCATACCTCTGTATGTCATTTGTATTGCAGGTATTTTTTTATATTTTAAAATTCCAGTTCCTAAATTTGTTTCCAACACGACTATGCTCCTGGGATATACCACTATTGTTTTGGTGCTCAGTTCATTAGGAATAGCCTTGAGTAGCTTAAAAACAGTGAGTATTAAAAAAACATTAATTATTTCTTTTGCGAGACTAATCGGAGGCCCAATTATTGCATTTACAGTGATTAAATTTTTTGGTTTGACAGGGTATCAAGCGGGAGTTTTATTTATTCAATGTTCTATGCCAGCTGCAGTGCTTACATATCTTTTGGCAAAAATGTATTCTCCCAAGGAGCAGGCTGATAATATTGCTAGTGTGATTGCAGCATCTACTTTTATATCTGTTGTTACTATTCCCGTTATAGTTTTTATCGCACTAACTGCTTTTGGTTAAGTTATTTGTTTTAGGATTTTTAAAATACCTTTGGTATTTTTCTTTTGGTACTTTTTTTTTATTTTTTGTTGATAGGTTTTTTTCTTTTTTTTGGGCATACCGAATTAACAATGGTCTTTTTTTTCAGCTTTTTTTGAAATTATTAAAGGAAAAACAATGAGTGCAAATATAATTATAATTGCAATAATTATAATCAAAGATGTCTTCATTAAGACTTTTCAAAATTTCTAAGAATAGATTCCACTTTTTTATAATTATCAGAAGACAAAGTTTTTTGAGGATCAAAGTAAGCTTTTTCAATTTGACTCATATCGTAATCAATTTCTTTTAAAAGATTAATAGCCAACTCATAATTTTTTTTCAAAGAGAAAGCTAGACTATTTAACTTAATTTCATTTTTTTCTGCTGCAATTTGTTTAGAAATAGAGCTAACTTCTTGAAGATAACGAAATGCTTCCTCTTCAATCTTTTTATTTTTGGATTTAAATATATTGGAAATAAATTTTAACAAAGTAACCTCTCGATTTATGAATAAAATATCAAACTATGGATCTAATGTCTAAAACAAAGATACAATATATTTGTGAGCAAAAAATCCCACTATTAAAAGACCAATGCCTATGGTGTAAATAAGCCAAAAATTCATACCAAGACTTTTGGCAAAAAAGAAAGGAAGAAAAAATAAATAAGAAACAGGCACACCAACCAGAATGCTTTTTGCAAAAGTAATCGAAGTTTCTGGGTTTTTATGTTCTAGGTAAGAAAATATGAGTGCCATTAAACTTGCCAATGGAAGTGCAATAATAAAACCAGAGAGTTCTGGTTTTTTTCCAGACAGCCAACTAGCAAACGCTATGACTATTGCTGCAAATAAAATTTTAAGAAAAAAAAACATTTTTTTTCAAGATAATTAGTATTATTTATTTAAAAGTATCTTTGGGCATAAACTGCAACACATTACCTCGATAATATTCGAATAAAGAAGCGCTCTCTCGATAAATATTTGCACAAGCAAAGTTTTTTTCTTGTTCTGTAAGTTTAGCTTGACCAGCACTTAAGTGATTAATGCAGTTGTCCATATTTCGTATTCCACGATACTGTTCTTCAATTTGAAGACCTACCAACATGAATAAAGCAATGGCAATTCCTACTCCTGCATATGCTTTTAAAAAATACCCCATACATTTGATGATTTGTGGGCAGGTACTAGACCAAGGACAAGATTTGTTTTGCACTTTTTTTTTCATATCTAAATAGATTAACGCTATTTGTTAATTAAACAAACAAAATTTGAACGTGATTTAAAGGGAGGTGCATTTTCTGATTTAATATTACCAGTTAACTAACTTTTCGGGGAGAAAACATTTTTAACTGGTAAAATTAAATCAAATAATAACTGTTTATTAAAGTAATTTTATGTAGGGAGTATTGTTTAAATTGCATGACAGCTAGTAACCTTAGTGACGCGCTAAATTTATTTTCAATTGTTTCCACAAGGAAGAAGTGTTCCAAATTTACAAAAAAAACTTCATTAAGTGAGCAATTAAGGAACAAATAAATTCATGTAATTAATACATGGAAATATATTTCACTTATATCAATTAGGTGCCCATGTGATAGGAGTGGTTAAGTAAAAAATAAGCTTGATTAAAAAAACTTAACTTTTCCTTAAACAAACTTAATTAAAAAATAATTATGGAAGTAGCTGTAGGCGTAACATTGTTCCTAGTTGGTATCTTAGCCACCGTTGTTTTTATGTTTTTTTTAATCTGGTGCCAAAGCCCTAAAGAAGAAGAAGAGTAAATATGTTTAGAGTTGTAATACATAAAGAGAGTAGTACCAAAAATAACAACATAAGTTTAGAAGAAATCTCAAAGGTTTTATGCCCACAACTAGTAGAGATGCTTCGACAAAGGAAATTATTTAGCACTGCTATTTCTAAATCCTCTGACGTGATGTATACTTTTTCGTATACAGACAATGCTTAAATATCTACATAAATTTTTATCATCTAAAAACCTGGAATTAATTGAAAATAGTTTTTTGTGGTTTTTTTTTATAGGACTAATGGTTTGGTGTGCTTATCATCTTTTTCAATAGATTATTTTATAAAAGTATTTTAAAAAAATATTAATATGACGCGAAATAATGTTGGATGGAATTTTCAAAATAGTTATCTAAATCTTGCGGATATAATGGTATCCAAATTGCCGCCAGTTCCCGTTAAGAATCCAAAGGTTGTTTTGTACAACGATCAATTAGAGCAGGAGTTAGGCTTAAACTTTTCTAGCTTAGATGAACAAGAAAAGGCTTCTTATTTATCTGGCAACACTATTCCAGAGCAAACCACTCCTTGGGCAGAAGCTTATGCAGGGCATCAGTTTGGCCATCTTACCATGTTAGGGGATGGACGAGCAGTGGTGCTAGGAGAACACATTACCCCTAATAATAAAAGATTTGATATTCAATTTAAAGGATCCGGTGTTACGCCATATTCGCGATCAGGAGATGGTAGGGCTGCATTGGGACCTATGTTACGAGAATATATTATTAGCGAAGCAATTCATTTTTTAAATATTCCAACTAGCAGAAGCTTAGCGGTGGTAACAACCGGAGAAGATGTAGTGAGAGAAACTATTCTACCAGGAGCTATTCTTACTAGAGTGGCCGCCAGTCATATACGCGTGGGTACCTTTGAGTTTGTAGCCGCACAAAAAGATATCAATACTTTACAAGAACTAATTATGTACTGCATAGATAGACACTATCAGGAATTAAAAGGACAAAAAAAACCTGCACTTCAATTATTTCGAGCTGTTATGAATAGGCATGCGAATTTGATGGTTAATTATATGAGAGTTGGTTTTATTCATGGAGTTCTCAATACAGATAACGTTGCCATATCTGGAGAGAGTATAGATTACGGACCATGTGCATTCATGGATTCTTATGATCCCAAAACTAAGTTTAGTTCTATTGATCAGCAAGGAAGATATGCCTATGGCAATCAGCCTATTATTGCCAAATGGAACATGGCTCGTTTTGCAGAAACACTTATTCCTTTGATTGATGTAGATTTAAATAAAGCAATTGAAATACTTGAAGAGGAAGTAAATGAATTTAGTAAAATTTATATTAACAAAAGCCTGGAAATGATGAGAAATAAATTGGGTATTAAAGGTGGCATTGAAGAAGATAGTTTTTTAATCAAGGAGCTGCTTACGTGGATGCAAAATAATAAAGCAGATTATACCAATACGTTTGTGTCAATTATGAATGAAACTTTTGATCAGCCAATATATCAAGACCAGATTTTTCAAGAATGGTATAAAAAATTAAAAATAAGAAAGCCTAATAGAGAAACCATGCGACAGAACAATCCTTTAGTTATTCCAAGAAATTATCAAGTAGAAGATTCATTGAAATTAGCCCATGAAGGTAACTTTGAATCAGTAGCATCTTTGCTTTCTGTTCTAAGAAATCCTTACAATAATTCAAATAATATTAAACAATTTCAAGACCCAGGCCCTGCTAGCAGCATTCCTTATCAAACCTTTTGTGGAACTTAATTTACATGATACATACAGTTTTGCTCATTACTCATTTAGCAGCAGTTTTATATCACCACTATGTTAGAAAAGACTTAACCTTAAAAAGAATGTTATTTTTAAAATAAATGAAGCTAGACATGAAAAAACTAATTCTCAAAAGAAAAGAATTAGACACAATTCACAAGCAAAGAAAAGCAAGAGGCAAAGCTAGGTTAAAAAAACTTCTAAAAAAATAGATCGTATTAAGTCGGTGCTATTAGAATAATATTAAGTATGAAAAAAAAATATGATTATATTGTAATTGGCGCAGGATCAGCCGGAGTACGTTTTGCGCGCTTAATGGCAACCAAGGGTTACAAAGTATGTATTTTAGAAAAAAGTAGAGTGGGAGGTACATGTGTCATCAGAGGTTGTGTGCCTAAAAAATTATACGTATATGCCTCTAATTTTAAAGATTATTTCTCTGATGCTACAAGCTTTGGCTGGAGAATTTCAAAAGAGCCAACACACAACTGGAGTAAATTATTTTCTAGCAAAAATAAAGAGATAGCAAGACTCAATAAAATTTATATTAAAAACTTAGAAAGAGTAGGAGTAAATATCATTCAAGATGAGGGTAGTTTTTACAACTCTAATTCTATTGTTTTAAAGAAAAGTAAAAAAATTATTTCAGCAAAAAAATTTATTATTTCAACAGGTTCGACTCCATCCATGCCAAATATCCCAGGAAGAGAACTGGCTATTAATTCAGACCAATTTTTTGAAATGAAAAAAATTCCTAAAAATATTAGTATTGTAGGAAGTGGCTATATAGCTTTAGAATTTGCATTTTTATTAAAAAATTTAAATTACAATGTGAATTTGATTGTGAGAAAAAAAACAATCCTCAATGAGTTTGATAAAGATATCGGAATAAGAATTTTACAATCAGCTATTCGTAAGAAAATTAATATCTATGATGAGTCTTCTGTTCTATCCTTAACCAAAAAAGAAAAATCTATTGTTGTAGTGACTAATAAAAAAAAGATAACCACAAATTTGGTGATATTTGCAACAGGAAGAGTTCCCTGCATTCAGAGCCTGAGGTTAGAAAAAGCTAAAGTGAAGTTGACTAATCACGGTGCCATTAAAGTTAATGCTTCATCACAAACTTCCAATAAAAATATTTTTGCCCTAGGGGATGTCACTAATAGAAAAAATTTAACACCGGTTGCTATTCGTGAGGCTGTATATTTGGTTAATTATTTAACTACCAAAAAGAAACAAACTTTGGATTATGATAAAATTGCCTCTGGTATTTTTACTCAGCCAGAAGTCGGCCACATTGGCCTTGGAGAAAATGATTTACAAAAACGAAACATTAATTACAAAATCTTACAAACTGAATTTAAGCCACTAAAGTATGCCTTTTCTAATAAAAATAATCCTGTGTTTATTAAAGTTTTATACCAACCAAAAACAGAGAAAATTTTTGGTATTATCTACATTGGAGAGTCTGCAGCTGAAATCATTCAATCATTAGCCATCTCTTTTGCCAAAACATTTACCCTTAATGATTTAAGAAATACGGTCCCTGTTCATCCCACTTCATCAGAAGAGTTAGTTACCCTTGTGTGACAAACGAACCCAAATTTCTCTTATTTAACGGGGCTTTTTTTCTAAAAAGCCAAAAAAAGTCCCTTTATTATCAAGATAGAGAATCATGGTAGGCTTTGTTTAACTAAAATTAGTAAACATTGCATTGGGAAGCTAATTGTTAGAGATGATTTAATCTCCACTATTTTTCTCATGTATTTTATTTATGACAGATATAGTTCTTATTTTAACTTGCGTTGTTGTCTTAATATTTATTATTTACTCTTCTTTATCTAATCGAAAAAGTACGTCAGGATCAGAAAATGAAGTTCTAAGCACGCAACTAACAAGCTTAATGGAGCGTTTTGTGAAGTTAGAGGAGGCCGCAAAAAATATGAATACCATGCAATCCTCAATTGATAGTACATTTAAAAATTTTCAAGGAATGTTAAATGACAGACAAGAGCGTGGTGCTTTTTCTGAGGTGGAATTAGAAAAGCTATTGCGAGACCGTCTTCCTAAACAATATTTAAAGTTTCAGGAAACCCTTTCCAACAATAAACGAGTAGACTGCTTAATTGATTTTGGAGACCCCAATTCTAGAATTTGTATTGACTCAAAGTTTGTTCTTGAAAACTTCAAAAATTATGTAGCTGCAGAAAACAATGAAGATATTAAGCGTTTTAAAAAATTGTTTGAAGAAGACGTAATGAAAAATGTAAAAAAAATATCAGAAGATTATATTATTTCCGGAGAAACAGCTCCTCATGCAATTATGTTCATAAGATCAGAATCTGTATATCGGTCTGTCATGGATAGCGATGTAGATTTGATGCAAAAAGCAAGAGAGAAAAATGTTTTAATTGTTTCACCCTCCTATCTGTGGGGTTTGTTAAATACTTTACGTGTATTTTTAAAAGATTCAGAAATGACAAAAAAAGCTCAATTAATTATCAAAGAAATAGGATTGATTGGTAAAGATGTTGGAAGATTAGTTGAGAGAACAGAGGACGTAGAGAAAAAATTTAATCTAGTTGCAGATCAGTTTAGGCATATAAAAGTCTCTGCAGAAAAAATTCAACGTCGGACTGATAAAATTGAAGAAATCGATGGAAACAATATAGAAAAAATAGAAGGAGATAAATAATGAATTATGTATTTTACGATTTTGAAACAACCGGACGTTCTGGAACTTGGGATCAAATTATTCAAGTGGGGGCAGTTTTGGTAAATGCTGAATTTCAGGAGTTAGATAGATTTGAAGCAAAGTGTGGATTAAAGTCAGGATTGGTACCAGAACCAGGAGCTCTTTTAGTCAATAAAACAACACCTGACATGCTTAGAAAGACAAACCTTTCTCACTATGGGTTGGTAGATCAAATGTTACAGACTTTTAAAAAATGGACACCTGCTATTTTTATTGGATACAATTCTATAGGATTTGATGAAGAGTTTTTAAGAAAAACTTTATTTAAAACTTTAAATGATCCTTACCTGACGCAATTTGATGGAAATAAACGTGGAGACATTTTAGGATTGGCTCGTACCGCTCATTTATATTATCCTGATTGTATCAAAACTCCCACTAGTGACAAAGGAAACGCTGTTTTTAAATTAGACCAGCTTGCACCCATGAATGGTATTGAACATGGCAACGCACACGATGCTATTGGAGATGTATTAGCAACAATTGGTATCGCAAAAATTATTTCAGATAAAGCTCCGGCTGTTTGGAAAGCAAGCTTGATGACTACTAGTAAAGCAGAAGTAAACACTATTGTCCAAAATGAAAAATTATTTTGTTTTAATGAGTATTTTTATGGAAAGGCAAGACCCTATGTAGTTACTTTTTTAGGCTTTCATCCAAAATATAATTGGCCTCAATGTTTTGACCTCAAGGAAGATCCTAATACCTATTTTAATATGAGTATGGAAGACTTGAAAAAAGCAATGAAAAAAAGCCCTAAAATAATTAGGTCTGTTAAAAACAATAAGCATCCAATTATTATGAATCCAAAATTTGGAGAAAATTTTGAAGGATACAAGCAATTAGGGATGGCTAAATTGATAGAGAGGGCAGAATTAATAAAAAATAATGAAGAATTTAAAAATAAAGTGATAAGAATCTTAGAAGAAGAAGCTCAAGAAAAAGAAGATTTAGATTCCCAATTAGACGTTCAGGCAGAAGAGTCTATTTATTCAGGTGGGTTTGCATCAGAGCAAGATAAGTCAACCATGAAAACATTTCACCAGTCTGACTGGAAAGATAAGTTATTAATTGCAGATAAATTTAAAGACCAAAGATTTAATTATTTTGCAAAACGTTTAATATATGAAGAGAATCCATCTATTTTACCCAAAGATATGCATGATGAAATTCATCGTGCAATAGCAAAGCAAATCTTAAGTACTAATGATGAAAAATGGAATACTATTCCAAAAGCTTATAATGAACTTGATAATTTAAGAGCAAAATATGAAGAAGAGAATGACACAGAGCGCTTAGCTATGATGAATGATCTTAACAAATTTCTAGAAGAGATTGAAAAAAAATATCAAGACGCATAGTTGACAAATTAAGGTAGATGCTTAACTTTGTTTTTTTAACCTTAGGAGATTCTTTATGGCAACAAAACAGGTAACCGATGACAATTTTGAAAACGAAGTATTAAAATCAGAAAAGCCAGTTTTAGTAGATTTTTGGGCTGAATGGTGCGGACCTTGTAAAATGGTAGGCCCTGTTTTAGAGGAACTGTCAGATGAAATGGCAGATAAGCTTGTTATTGCAAAACATAATATCGACGATTCTCCCAACACACCAACAAAATATGGAGTTCGAGGAATCCCAACTATGCTTTTGTTTAGTGGTGGTCAATTAATTGATACTAAAGTGGGTGCCGCTAACAAGTCCAATATTAAAGAATGGTTAGATAGTAAAGTAAGATAATTATAAAGTTGGTATTCTTGCTAACACTTTAAAATTTTTATCTGTTATCACCATCTCTCCTGATGCAACAGTTTCATTTATAGAGTTGCTGATAACTACTTGGTGGGTGACAAATACTAAGTTTTTGGTGCTGTTCCAATTTTTTACAAAGGATTTTATTTCTGCAAGCTGCCTTTTTGCATCTGCTCCAATTCCTTGTCTAAAAAAAGAATTAAGAGCTGGAAAGTCTTTGTAATCTCCAAAAGCATACTTAGCTGTATCGCGACATCTTTCAAACTGACTGCTCAACACTTGATCAATCTGAATACTATTTTTTTTAAACATATGGCCAATTTTTTTACTTTGTTTTATTCCTTCATTGCCTAAATTCCTTTGAGTGGATCTATCGTTAATCTTTAGATTGTCAGGATCTCCACAACAAGAAGGAGTGGTGATTGCATGTCTGATCCAAACTATTTTGCCTCCATTCTTTAAAAGATTCCAACTCGCAGTATTTTCATTGGCACTAGAACTTGTTGGTACAAAAAGTAAGAATAAAAGTATAATTATTTTTTTCATAAATTTAATTCTAAAGCAGAGCCAGATAAATACAAGCTACCACAGACCACAATAATACTTTCTGGATCTTGGAGCGCAAGTTGAGCTAGCCCACTTGCGACATTTTTTGTTGGGTTGGCATGAATGCCTAATTCTTTTGCTACTTTTAGAACATCTGCTGTTTCGTAGAAATTTTGACTTAGTTTAACTACTTTAATTTCAGTTATAAGAGATGAAAAATTTTCTAAATAATCTTTCAAATTTTTTGAAGTTAACATTCCAAACACAAAATAGATTCTTTGTTTTCCTTGAATTTTTGATAGAAATTTGGCTAGTTCTTTGCCACCTTCTTTATTATGAGAGCCATCAATGAACAATCTATTTTCATCGTGGACATGATTTCTTAAATTGCCTTTGGTTATTTCTTGAATGCGCGCTGGTAATTCTGTCTTGCTGATTGCGTCAGAAGTTTTTTTATTATGTAAATCTAAACCTAAAGACCTCAGTGTTTGTATGGCGACTGCTGCATTTTCTAATTGGAATTTTCCTTTCATTTTAGGAAGGCTTAAATCCATTAGCCCTATATTGTCTTGATAAATCATATTATTGTTTTCCTCACTTACCTGAAAGTCTTCCGATAAAATAAATTTTTTAGATCTATTCCTTTTTAACTGCTCATCCATAAACTTCATTGCTTCCGATGATTGTTTGGAAATTATAATATTTGTTTTTTCTTTGATGATTCCACATTTATTTCTTACAATATCCTGAAGAGTTGGACCTAGATATTCTAAATGATCTAAAGAAATTGAAGTAAGCACTTGAGCTACTGGCAGCTCAAATACATTGGTACTATCCCCAATTCCTCCAAGCCCAGTTTCAATAATATGATAATCTGCTTTATGCTTTGAGAAAGCCAAAAATGCTAGCGCTGTAGTAAATTCAAAAAAAGTAATATCTTGATGGTTATTAGCTCTGTCCACTTCATAGACTAGTTGTTCAAATTCATCATCACTAATAAAATTTTCATTTAAAAAAATTCTTTCATTAAATTTTACTATATGAGGGCTCGTATAAACATTTACTGAATAACCATGTTCTTTTAAAATATTTTTTAAATATTCGCAGGTACTACCTTTGCCATTAGTTCCAGTTACAGTAATTACATTAGATAGTTGTTGCTCTGGGTGCTTAAGATCTTTGAGTAATCTTTGTATTCTATCTAAAGTTAGTTCAATCCGATCAGGCGGGTTAAGCTGATATAATCTGTTGAGGAGAAACTGTATTTTGTTCGGCTGCATCTGTTGTATCTTCTGCCTTTTTAATTTCTAAGTTGAGCAGTATCGATAACAAATTACTTAACTCTTCTCTATGATTTTTTCTATGAATTATTCTATCTACAAAACCTTTTTTTAACAAATATCCCGCAGTCTGAAACCCACTTGGCAGATCTTCGCCAATAGTTCTCTTAATAACACCAGGACCAGCAAACATAATTTTAGTATTCTCTGACTCTGCAAAAACAAAAACGGATGGGCCGTAAAACCAACTTGCAGTAACCCCGCCTGCCACTGGACTCGTTGCCATTATAATGGCAGGAAGCCCTTTTTCTTCCAACATCTGTAAACCAATAATAGACTTTGGCATCTGCATTAAAGCAAATGCAGAATGTTGCATCTTTTGCCCCCCTGTTTGAGGAAATGCAATAAAGGGTAGGTTATGTTCAACTGCATATTTGCAAGCAAATACAAAAGCTTCTCCCTCTTCAATTCCAACAGATCCTCCTAAAAATTTTTGATTCATGCAATACACAACCGCTTGCATTTTATTTATAGATCCCACAGCTACTAAGGCTGCATGTCTTTGATTGAATTTTTTTCTGGCCTTTTTTACCTTGTCTTTATAAGAGCTAATATCGGACCAGTTTAAAGGATCAGAACTTAGCCTTGGTGTTTCCAACTCTTCATATGTTCCTTCATCAAATAAAATCTCAAATCGTTTACGAGGAAGAATTTGCTGAGGTTCTTGGCAGTTAGTGCAACAATAAAGATTATTTTCAATGTCTTCTCGGTAAATAATATTAGAGCATGAAGCGCAATTAGTCCAAAGGTTGTCTGGCAAAGTAGATTTTTTATTAAATAGATCCTCTAACTTTGGTTTAAGTTTCTTTGTGAGATCTTTGATCCAATTCATATAATTTTAGCCTTTAATTTTTTTACCACGTTCAGCACACCCTGAACAGGGTTTTTCCTCTGCTCTAAAGAGCTTGATATTGCTTTACAAAGTGCCGAACCAACTACTAATCCATCCGCTTTTTTTAAAGAACCAATCGTTTTTTCCGTTATTCCAAAACCAATTACTACATTTTGTTTTGGAATAATTTTTTTAATTTTAGAATAATTTTTTAAGATTATTTTAGGAGATACCTTTAGTTTTTCACCCGTCGTAGACAACATACTAATGTAGTACACCATGTCGTGCGAATCTTTTAAAATCTTTCTCATCCTTGCAGCTGATGTAGTGGGAGATAAAAGTTGAATAAAATTAATTGATTGTTTTTTGCATTTAGTAGAAAAGACTTTATTTTCAGGCCAAGGCAAATCAACCACGATCAATCCATCCACACCCGATTTTTTGCATTCACGTAGAAAAGTATTTTCTCCTTGCTGGTAAATATTATTATAATATCCCATTAATATTACAGGTTTTGTGTTTTTGTTTTTTTTAAACTGTTTTACGATTTGAAAAATATCTTTGATTTTAATCCCATTTTTAATAGCTCGGTAGGCACTACTTTGTATTTGTCCACCATCTGCTACAGGGGTGTTATGCGGAATTCCAACTTCAACAATATCTACAAATGGTGCGATGGCATTTAAAATTTCTAATGATTTTTTTTTAGTATTGTCACCTGCCACTGTATAAGTGAGTAAAGCAGGCCTTTTTTCATTTTGGCATTTTTCAAAAGCTATCCTTATATTTGATTTCATTTAAAAAACCCAAGTCTCTTTTTAATAATAGCCCTATCTTTTTTGGCATCTCCACAGCTATTTACACAAATAATTGTATTTTTGTTTAGTTTGGGAGCAATTTTAATTGCTTCTGCGAAAGCATGAGATGGCTCTAAAGAAGGGGATAGATTTTCTAATTTTGAAACTAGCTTATAGGCCTGGAGTGCCTCTTCATCTGTTGCGGAAGTATACCTTGCTCTTTTGGCGTCTTTTAAAAAACAATGCAGTGGTGAAATACCAGGGTAGTCTAGACCTGCACTTATAGAAGATGTTTCTCCAATCTGTCCATCTTTATCTTGAATTACATATTGAGCAGCGCCATGCAAAATTCCAATTTTAGAACTGTTAGTGAGAGGTGCTGCGTGAAGCTTACTTTTCTTTGGGCCACCAGCCTCCACCCCAATAAACTCTACTTGTTGTTTGTTATAGTCCATAAACTCATTCCAAAATCCAGCAGCTGAGCTTCCACCACCTACGCAATTAATTAATTTTAATTTTTTTGGAATCTGTCCAAATTCTTTATTCATTTGAATAATAAGTTCTCTTGATATTTGAGCCGTACTCCAAGCGCATATTTTAATAAAAACATTAGGCCCAACAGTGCTTCCTACTGCCATATGAGTAGTGTCACAATTCGAAACCCAATATCTCATGCACTCGCTAACGGCATCAACTAATGTCTGGCTACCTGAATATACTGGAATTATTTCGGCACCATTTTTTCTGATAGCATCACAGTTTGGTTTTTGACGTATAATATCCTTAGCTCCCATAAAGATTTTGCATTTAAGACCAAATTTCTTTGCAGCCATACTAAGCATTTTCCCGGCATACCCAGCACCAGTATCTCCAACAATATATTTTTTACCAGCACGTTTACAAATAAGAGCATGTACTACCGCATTGTAAATTTTATGAGCACCACCATTCGCTTCAGAAACTACCTTTGCATATATTTGAGCACCACCTAGATGATTTGTTAAATGGTTTAATTTGACAAAAGGAGTAGGAGCGCCAATATAATTTTTAAAATAAAAATCCCGCTCTTGAATAAATTTTTTATCACAACGCAGTTTTGCAAATAGCTTCGTAAGATCTTCAACTGGTTTTTTTAAAGTTTCTGGTATGAAATTTCCACCAAATTTTCCACCATACAAATAATGTTTATCGTGTTGATCTATGAGGGGAATTTTTTTTTTTATTTTAAGCATATTTTTTAACTTCTTCCATAAACTTTTCAATTTTCTTCAAATCTTTTATTCCTGGTTCAGATTCTAACCCACTTGAAATATCTAATTTAGATGTAAATTGCAAAGCTTGATGGGCATTATGAATATTAATTCCTCCTGCTAAAAAATAAGAGGTAATATTTCGATTATCTAACAAATTGAAGTTAAATAATTCAGAATGCTCCATTGCAGGGGTGTCCAGTAGCAAGTCATCTGCATCCCGGTAAGAGTCAAGTTGTTGTAAATCTTTCTCTGCTCCTATCTTAATTGCTTTAATTATTTTTAGATTAGATCTCTTTTTTATTTCAAGGATTCTTTGATTAGTTTCGGATCCGTGTAATTGCAAAAAGTCGATACTACCTTTGATAATATCAATTACAGTATCATCCGGATTAACTGTTACCGCAACCTTATATGCATCGAAATGAGATATTTCTTCCATTAATTCTACCAGCTTGTAGGGAGAAATATTTCGGGGGCTTCTTGGATAATCACAAACAAATCCTAAATATTTTGCACCAGAATCTACAGACATTTTAATTGCATTGTAATCTCTTAATCCACATATTTTAATGGTGGCTGTCATCTATTGTAGAGATGCAATTAATTTTTGAATATTTTTTTTGATGTTGCCATTGGTTATACTTCTTCCAATTACAATTCCTGTTGCACCATTTTGAAAAGCTTCAGAGGGTGTCATAACTCTTTGTTGGTCCCCCTTTGAATCACCTTCTAATCGTATCCCAGGAGTGATGATCTGCATTTTTTTACAGATAGTTTTTATAGATTTTGCTTCATGGCCTGAACATACAATTCCATCTAGTTTAGCCTTTTTGGCTAGAGACGCTTGTTGTATGACAATTTTTTTAATTGTTTTAGTGTGCCCTGTTTGCTTAATGGATTTTTCAGAAAATGAAGTAAGGACAGTAACTGCTAAAATTTTTAATTTTTTATTAGTTTTTACCGCCGCTTGTTTTGCAGCTTGCATCATTTCCATTCCACCTGAGGCATGAATAGTTAAGTAGCGTACATTAGTTAAATCCTTAAGAGAGTGAATAGAAGATGACACAGTATTTGGTATATCTTTCAATTTTAAATCTAACCAAATTATATGCTGTTTTGGTAATTTGGAGATAAAGCTTCTTCCATGTTTAGAATTAAAAAATTCAATACCAAATTTATAGCCAATATTTAATGAGCTATTTTTAGTTAACTTTATTATTTTTTTTATTTTAGATAGACTGGGAGTATCGCAGGCAATAAAAATATTTTTATTTTTTCTAGTCAATTATTAATCTTTTCGTTGATATTAATGTTTAATAACTTAGAGCTTTTCCAGCTTATCTTCCGTTTAGCAGGGACTTCTACGGATTCTCCAGATTTGGGATTACGCGCAGTTCTTGGCTTTGTAGTTTTAGTTTTTAACATTCCAAAACCTCTTATTTCCACGTTGTATCCAGAGGCTAATTGATTGGACAAATATTTAAAAATACTTTCTACAGTTTTTTCAATATCAGCGTTTAAAATTTTTGGGTATTTAGATTGTAACTCTTGAATGAGTTCTTTTTTAACAAAAGTCTTCTTTTCCATTAAGACTAGAATAGCTTATTGATTATAAAGAATAAAGTAAGAAAAAGGATATTGGTTAAGAAGTTTACTTATCTTCTTTTTTCTTAAGAGCAGATCCAAGAATATCCGCAAGAGAACTTCCTGAAGTAGCTGATCCATACTTTTCTACTGCTTCCTTTTCTTGCTGTTTTTCAAGTTCTTTAATAGATAGCTTCACTTTTCTTTGATTGAGATTAAGATCCGCAATCATTGCATCTAGAGAATCCCCAGGAGCAAAACGGTTTGGTCTTTGGTCTGCCTTATCTAAAGCAATGTCTGCTTTTTTGATAATAGTTTGAAATCTTTCTTCTCCAACATTTACTTTAATAGCATTGTCTAACACTTCAGCAACACGAACAGTAAGAACATCTCCTACTTTCTTGTCATCAAAGAAGCTAAAAGGATCTTTTTTGAGAGCCCTTATAGAGCCATTTATTTTGTCGTCTTTAATATCTATAATTTTTACTTTAACCTCATCCCCTTTATTATAATCATCAAGATCTTTAGAAGTTTCAGCAAATGAGATTTGCTTATAGTGTACAAAAATATCGATATCATTATCTCCTGTATTCAAAAACAAACCGAAGTCTTGTTTATTTACCACTTTTGTATCTGCAATGGTTCCAACTGGATATTTAGAAAGAAAGCTTTCCATCGGATTCGGCTGCGTATCTTTATAGCTAAAACTAATTTTTCTCTTTTCTGTATCTACTTCTTTTAATCTGACTTTAGCAACATCACCCACTTTAAACATTGATTTTGGATTTACGTTTTTTTGCATATGCTTCATTTCGCTAGAATGAATTAAACCAACTACTCCTTCGTCAATTTCAGCAAAAGCTCCAAAGTCAGAAAGTTTAGTAATTTTCACATCGTAGTCTGATCCTACCTGGTATTTTTCACCAATGGTTATAAATGGATCTGGCAACATTGCTTTAATGGAAAGACTAATTCTTTTTGTTTCTAGATCTATTTCAATAATTTGAACCTTAACTGTATCACCCACATTAAACATTTCATTTAAGTTTGATATTTTTAAATGACTAACTTCACTGGAGTGAAGTAAGCAGTCTAAGTTTTCAATACTAACAAATAGTCCGTAAGAAGTAATTGCTTTAACATTTCCTTCAACGATATCATTTAGTTTGTATTTTGAAATAACTTGATCTTTATTTTGATTTTTAACCTCTTCTAAGATAGCCCTTCTGGAGCTAATTACATTCATTCTAACGTTATCAATTTTAATGATATAAAATTCTAAAGGCTTATTAATAAATTCGCTTGGACTTTTAATTGGGCGGTCACTCAGTTGAGAGGAAGGACAAAATGTGAATATTCCAAAAATCTCTACAATAAATCCACCTTTAACAGAATTTTTTACTAAGCCAGAAACTTTCTCTTTATTCGTGAATGCATCTTCAATTTTTTTCCAAGCTTTGGCTCTTCGAGCTTTTTCAACACTTAATACAATGTCTCCAACCTTATTTTCTACTCTTTCAACATAAACCTCTAGCTCTCCATCAACTGCCAAATTATCCAACTCTTCCCTAGATAGTTCGGACTTGTCAATCATTCCAGACGACTTTCCTTTTACATCAACGGTAATAAATTTATCCTCAATTTTCTCAACTCTACCTTTTATAATAGTGTTTTCTTGAACAGTTCTTTGAGATAGATCATCATTCAGCAAGGCTTCTAATTCAGTATTGCTTTCGTTATAAACTTTTAGCGGTTGTTGTATCAATATTTTTTACTCTGAACCTTTCTTATTAGTCTTTGTATTTTTACAAAGGTGGATCTTATATTGCTTCCTGTATTATTAATCAAGACAGAGTCTTTAGTTTTAACTAAAGGACTGTTGGACCTATTTTTGTCAAGATAGTCCCTATTAGCAACAGTTTTTAGCACTTCCTCAAAAGTAATATATTTGTTTTTTGATTTTAATTCTAAAAATCTTCTCTGAGCCCGTACTTTTAATGGTGCATCTATATAAATTTTCAGATCTGCACTTTGAGCAACTTTCGAGTTAATGTCTCTGCCGCTTACAAATACATATTGGTAAGGATTATTAAAAATTATATTTCTTTGAACAGGCAATAGAGCGGACCTTATTTTTGGTATTTTTGCGATTGTAGATACAAGTTTATTTATTTTTTGACTATGTAAGCTGGAAGATTGTAGCTGCTTTAGTGTTATTGTTTTAGCGATTGCTATCAATTTTTTTACATTTATTGTTTTGCTTTTTTGATCAAGATGTTTTTTTGCAAGAAATCGATATAGCAAACCAGAATCTAGAAATAAGCTATTTTTTATTTTAGAAACTGCATATTTTGCTACAGAAGTTTTTCCAGATCCTACAGGTCCATCCATACCAACAATAATTTGTTTAAATTTTTTATCTTTTATTTTTTGAATATCATTTAAAAAATTAGGATAGCTGACATTGGCAGAATCAAAATCTTTAATTAAAATTCTTTTTGCAGACACCATGGCCATGACAGCAAAACTTAATGCAATCCTATGGTCTTTGTAGCTATCAACTGTAATTAACTTATTCGAGTAAAACTCTTCAGCTAGGCCCAAGATAGTCATATCGTTATTTTTTCTTTTGGTTGTTATGCCAATTTTCTTTAAATTATTTTCCATAGCCAAAAGCCTATCTGACTCTTTAATTCTTAATTCTTCGAGATTAGGAAAAAAAGTTTCTCCACTCGCAAAAGATGCAGCAATCATCAAAATAGGAACTTCATCAATAATATTAGGAATAATTTCTTTATTAATTTTAATTCCTTTCAGCAAAGAGGACTTTATTTGTATTGTTCCCACTATTTCTCCATGCTGTTTTTTTTTATTTATTATTTTAATAAAACCACCCATTTTTTTTAATATATTTAAAAAACCAATCCTTTTAGGATTGAGTAAAACATTAGGCAAGGAAAGACTGCTATTTTTGCTTAGCAAGGCAAGAACAATTAAAAATGCAGCAGAAGAAGGATCTCCTGGAACTACATACTTTCTTTCTGCTTTGAGAAATTGCTTTCCTCGAATTTTAATTATTTTATAATTTCTTTTATTTTTTATTTTAATGGGATATTTTAAGTATTGAAGCATCAGCTCAGTATGATTTCTTTGAAGGTTGGGAGCCTTAATAGTTGTTATGCCATGACTATTCATTCCAGCTAAAATACAAGCAGATACCATTTGTGCAGATGGCTTATTGACCACCAGTTCTGACTGAACAGAATCTGGATATCCTATTATTTGTATGGGCAAATAATTTTTATTTTTCGGATGAAATGATGCAAAAAATTTTTCCATTAAAGGAATAATTCGCATAGGTCTTTTGGATAAAGACTGATCACCTATTAATTTTATATCGACTTCTGATGTTGACAGCAAGCCAGTGAGCAATCTTAATGTAGTTCCGCTATTATTAAAATTAATAATTCCTTTAAATTTTTTAAAACCGATACCAAGTCCAAAAATTCGATAATGATTAGGCCCTATTTTGTGAATTTGAACTTTAAGTTTTTTGATAGTTGCAATCGCAGTTTGAACATCTTCTCCACTGGAAATGTTGTGTACATCTGAAATTCCATAGCTTTGTGAAAGAATTATAACCGATCGGATCCCAATAGATTTGTCACCAGGTAAATGTACGGTTCCATTAATAGAAATGTTATTTGAGGGTAAAAACCACTTTTTATTTGCCATTTAGAGTAGAATTATATAAACGCACAGCTAATAATACAAATTAATAATATGGCTGATAAAAATTGGGGAATAAAAATATTTTGTGAGTGTGGAGCTAAATATTATTCCATGAACAAGAAAGATAATATTGTTTGTCCAACCTGTTCAGCTGGGTATGTCCCAGAAGATTTAAATTTAAAACCAAGTCCAGTGGTGACACCAAAGCCAGAAGCTAAAAAAACTGATGAACTGGCAAATATAGATGATGCTCCAGACGATTCATCAGATGATGATATTATAAGTTTAGATGATCAAAAGGAGATTGAGGAATCTGACGAAGAAAAAAAACCTGATTAAAACCTAAAGTTTCCGCCTAAATAATACTTAATAGCATTTTTATCTTTAGAAATTTTTTCAGCTGTTCCTTCAACTAATATTTCACCACTTTTTATAATATAAGCTTTATCTAAAATATTTTCTATTGCCCAATAGTTATGATCCGTGATTAAAATAGAAAGGCCAGCACTTTTCAATTCAAGAATAAACTCCTTTAAAGAATTGATAGACAGAGGATCTAAAGCTGCACATGGCTCATCTAAAAGCAAAGTAGTTATATTTGGATTACATATTCTTTGAAGAATTGAAACTTTTTTGTATTCTCCTCCCGAAAGCAAATCTGCCTTAGTGTTTTTTAAATAAGCTAAGTCAAAATATCCAAGCAAGCTCTCAATTTTTTGATTAATTTTTTCTTTATCTTTCATATGAAGTTCTAAAATTGCGTACAAATTATCTCCAGCGGTCATATTTCCAAAAAGCCCTTTATGCTGCTCTAACAAGCTTATTCCCCCCAAACTTCTTAAGTGAATCGGAATGTTGTGTATTTCATTGTTATCAAAAATAATACTTCCATGGTCTGGAAATATTTTTCCAATGATCAAATTAAATAAAGTTGTTTTCCCTGATCCGTTGGGCCCTAGTAAACCTACAATTTTTCCAGCTTCCAAGGTTAAGGAAATATTTTTTAAAATTGGCTTGCTTCCAAGAGATTTGCTAACTCGCTGAACTTGAAGTGTTTTATTTTTATTTTTATTTAAATTAAATATATTATTTTGGTGCTCTTTTTTATTTCCAATAATTTTAAATTTTTTTTCTAGAATAAAAGGTTTATTTTTTAAACCTCTAGTTGGTTTATTTTTAATTGTTTTATCTGTGGGGAGTGCAAATTCTTTTTTTAATATCAATATATCAGAACTTACTCTTTTATTTATTTTAATAAGATTGTCTTTTTTTTCAATTGTGGCTTTAATAAATATTTTTTTTTTCATTTAATTTTTTTTGCAATTACCCTATCTTTTGATGAATTCATAGTTGCTACGGTATTATTTGTTATTGTATCGATTTCTAACTTATCACAATAAATAATATGTGATAAACCCATAGTGAGGTCTTTCATCATTACATTGCCTGTAATAATGATAATATTTTTTAAAGAAAAATGCACTGCCTTATTTGAGGTAATTAAATAATTTTTATTTTTTATAGTTACATTTTTTTTATATATCACTATATTTTTTTTTTCATCAAACATTCCAATTTCAGATCTAATTTCGATTAACGAGTTGTCTTTTTTTAGTTTTGTTACAGAGTAGGGATCAACTAAATTAACCAAATCTGGCTGGCTCAAATTCAAAAAAGATTCTTTAGCTTTTGTAGTAAAAATTTGTCCCCGGCTATTCTGGCTTTTGTATTCAACATTTGTAAAAGTGTTCTTATTTTTAATCCCTTCTTCCGTTTTTTTAGAAGGTAAATTTTCTACTTTTATAGACCCTTCATTTTTTCCTGGAAGATAGTAGTAGCTATAAAAAAAAATAAGAAAACTTAAGCAGAGTAAAATGATTTGAATTTTTTTACCCAATTTCATTTTTTTATGAGCTTAAAAAAGACAGTACATCATGCATATGTACCAAACCATGAAGCTTTTTATTTTTTGTAACTAAAAGCACTGTAATTTTTTTTCTATTCATTATTTCTAGTGCTTCAGTAACCAAGCAGGTATTAGAAATATAAGTCGGTCTTTTCGACATAAAATCTTTTGATTTTTTAAGAAATGAGTTTTTAAAATTTTTTATCGCTCTATTGATATCCCCATCTGAAATAAAACCACACACCTGCTTTTTTTTGTTTGTAACTATAACACAACCAAGCCTGCCCGATGAAATCTTCATTACTGTTTTTTGCAGAGAGGAATCTTCATGGACAAAAGGAATGCTTTTTCTTGTAATCATTATTTGGGAAATATTAGATAAATTTTTACCTATAGAGCCGCTTGGGTGAAGTTTTCCAAATTTTTTTTTATTAAATTTATTTTTAGTAGCTAATGCAATAGCCATACAATCACCAAGCGCTAGTAGATTAATGGAGCTGCTAGTTGGAATCATGTTTAAATTTTCATTACCTGCTTCAGTAACTTTAGGAATTAGAATTTTTATATCACTTGATTTTATTAAATTAGATTTTAAATTTGAGCTAATTCCAATTATTTTTATTTTATTTTTTTTAGCATAATCTAGAATATTGTTAAGTTCAGAGCTGTTACCACTAAAAGATGCTATTATTAAAACATCTCCTTTGCAAATTGCACCCAGAGACCCATGTCCTGCATCCGTAGGATCTAAAGTAAAGCTTGCAACGCCAATTGAAGAGAGAGTACTTGATATTTTTTCTAAAATTTTAGCCGATTTTCCAACTCCACAACAAACAATTCTACCTTTGCTATTGTTAATTGTATTTACGGCTTCAGCAAATGAGATATTTATAGATTTGGAAAGTTTTTTTAAACCTTCAATCTCAGTCTTAATCACTTTGTTTGCAATGTTTATAATGCTTTTATTGCTCATATTAATGACTAAATATGTCCTCGTCCCATCCATTAAGATCAAGTTCAGATCTGGTGCTTAAAAAATCAAAACATCGCTTTGCAAGCTGATCTCTTTTTTCTCGCTTTAACATTAAATCTAATTTTTCTTTGAGTTTGTGGAGATACAAAACATCTAGGGCCGCATATTGTTTTTGCTCTTCACTTAAATGTTTCAAACCCCAATCCGAAGACTGCTGTGACTTATTTAGAGTAATATTTAAAAGCTCTTTAGTTATATCATAAAGACCATGTTTATCAGTGTACGTTCTCCCAAGCTTAGAGGCTATTTTAGTGCAGTAAATTTTTTCCATTTTTACATTTAGATAATATTTAAGTATCCCCAATTCAAACCTTGCAAAATGAGCAATTTTTAAAATATCATTATCATTAAGAATTTTACAAAGGTTAGGACTTTTGTAATTACTTCTATCAAACTGAACTATATAAACCTCATCATCGCCAGAGCACAGCTGAAGTAAGCAAAGTTTATCTCTACCTTTATAGTTAAGTCCTAAAGATTCAGCATCAATCGCTACACTTTGTGCATTAGCTAATTTGTGATTTTCAGGTAAATCGTTTTGATATAATGTAATGTTCATTTTGATTGAAATTTAAATGTTCAATTATAGATTGTATATAGTATGATTGAAAAAAATTACAGAAAAACCATAGGTATATTTGGTGGTACAGGTTTTATTGGAGAAGAAATAGTCCAGCATTTAGTAAAAAACGGTTTTAAAATAAAAATTGCGACAAGAAACGTTTATTTAGCACAAAATTTGAAAGTTTATGGAGATATCGCACAAATTGAGTTGCATCAGGTAAATTTAAAATCAGAAGAATCTATCAAAAAATTTCTACAAGACTGTGATGTATGCATAAATTTAGTCGGAATTCTCTTTGAAACAAGATTACAAAAATTTAATGAACTTCATACAAATTTTCCAAAAAAAATAGCGAGCATTTTTTCCAAAAGCTCTAGATCTAATTTGATGATACATTTTTCAGCATTAGGTGCTAATTCCAATTCCAATTCTGCTTATATTAAAAGTAAATTTTTAGGAGAAGAGGAAGTCAAAAGCAATTTTGCAAACAGCACGATAATAAGGCCCAGTGTAGTTGTTGGTCCAAAAGATAGTTTTTTTAATATGTTTGCAAAGCTTGCTGGGCTACTACCTTTAATTCCTTTAGTTGGTTCTAGCGTAAAGTTTCAGCCTGTATATGTAGGAGATGTTGCTAAGGCAGTTAATGAAATAATTGTAAATAGCATTTATAAAGAAACTTATGAACTTGGAGGAAAAAGTATCTACACATTTAAAGAATTAATAGAGCTACTTTTAAAAGAAATTAGAAAAAAACGAATAATACTTCCCATTCCCTTTTTTGCAGGAAGAATTCAAGCCATGCTTTTTCAATTAATGCCGAAACCTCTTTTAACTCTAGATCAAATTAAAATTCTTGAAGAAGGAGATAATATTTTGTCTGGAAAAAATAAAACATTTAAAGATTTAAATATTGAAGCTAAGAATATTGAGAGCATTCTTCCTTTGTATTTAAAAGTATACAGACCTACGGGTCAATTTACTAATTAGAATAATAATAGGTTAGCAAAACTACGCCTAGGCATATTCTAAAAATTACAAATATATTTAAACTAAAAGTTTTTAAAAAAATTAAAAAATATTTAATTGTTAAAATTGAAAATATAAAACTAAAAAAAAATGCAAACAAATATACAGAGCTAAAAGGCTCCTCATGTAATTGAGCAATTTCATAAGAACTTAAAATAAATGCCGCAGACAGCGTTGGAATAGATAGTAAAAAAGAAAATTTTGCTGCATCAACTCTATTAAATTTTAAAAATCTTGCTCCAGTAATGGTAATTCCACTTCTGGATGTTCCAGGTATTAGTGCCAAGACTTGGTACAGACCAATGACAAATGCTTCTCTATTAGAAATAGATAACGTAAGTTTTTTTTCTTCTTTGTTTTTATCACTGATAAAAAGTAGAACACCAAAAAAAATAGTTGCATAACCTATTACTGCTATATTCATTATTTGTTCAATTAAACTAAAATATTTTAACAATCCTCCAATCACAACTACAGGAAGAGTGGCTATGATTAGATTAATTAGTAGCAGATGGTTTTTCCAAAGACCTAATAAATCTTTATAAAAAAAAATAATGACAGCTGCTAAGCTTCCTCCATGCATAGTTGCATTAATGAGTAGATTATTATTTTTGATTTCTAAAATATTTTCAAAAATAATTAGCAGTCCAGAACTTGAAACGGGAATAAATTCTGACATACCTTGGATTGCAGATAAAAATAAAATTTTAATAAGATAAATTTCTGTCATTAATGGATTCTTATGCTTTGCAGGATGTTTTGACCATTTCTATATAATTAAATTTAGTAAACTTATGCGACTTAATTACATATAAAATGTAAAAAGGTATTATTTATTTGAATAAATCAAAAAAATAGTTACTAAAATGATACTAAAAAGACTCATATTAAAGCCATTTTTTTTGTAATTTTAATTAAAAAAGTGTTTAATAGCCAAAATTATTATGACTGAAAAAATGTTAAAATTTGTTGGTATTTCTAAAGAAACACCTACTAAAATTAAATCTAGTGAAAGAAAAGAAAATTTTCATGAAATTTATAAAGAATTTATTGAAAATAAAGCTGCGGAGCAAGCAAGCAGGTGTTCCCAATGTGGAACTCCTTTTTGCCAAGTTCATTGTCCACTTCACAATAACATCCCGGATTGGTTAAAACTTACAGCTGAGGGAAGATTGGAGGAAGCTTATCGTATTTCATCTTCTACCAATTCTATGCCAGAAGTTTGTGGATCAATATGTCCACAAGATCGTTTGTGTGAAGGCAATTGTGTGATTGAGCAATCCGGACATGGAACAGTTACAATTGGAGCAGTAGAAAAATACATTACTAATACCGCTTGGGAAAATGGGTGGGTTGAAAAAATAAATCCTCCTCAAGAATTAAAAGAATCCGTTGGAATTATTGGTGCAGGACCAGCTGGACTGGCTGCAGCAGAACAATTAAGACAAAAAGGATATCAAGTTACAATATATGACCGTTATGATCGAGCTGGAGGACTTCTTATTTATGGCATTCCAAACTTTAAATTAGAAAAATCAGCAGTGCAAAGAAGAACAAAGCTGTATGAAGATAGTGGTATTGCTTTTGTTCAAAACTTTGAAGTAGGTAAAGATTCTACATTAGAAGAGCTAAAAGAAAAGCATGATGCAATTTTAATTGCAACTGGAGTTTACAAGCCAAGAGAAATTAATATTCCAGGCAAAGATTTAAAGAATGTCTTTCCTGCAATGAAATTTTTAACCGCATCTAACAAAAAAGGCCTAGGAGATAATGTGCCTGATTTTGATGATGGTACTTTAAACGCTGAAGGAAAAAATATAATTGTTATTGGTGGTGGTGACACAGCAATGGATTGTGTACGAACAGCAATTAGACAAAAAGCAAAATCTGTCTCATGTTTATATCGAAGAGATAAAATTAATATGCCAGGATCTGCAAGAGAAGTTCAGAATGCAGAAGAAGAAGGAGTAAAGTTTATTTGGCTATCAAGTCCCAAAGAGTTTGTTGGAAGCGAAAAAGTGAACAAGCTTATTTATGATAAAATTAAATTAGGAGAACCAGATTCTTCTGGAAGACAATCTCCTAAAATCATTGAAGGAGCGCAAGGCGAATTACCAGCAGATATGATTATAAAATCTTTAGGGTTTGATCCTGAGGAAATCCCAAGTTTATTTTCAGAACCAGAATTGAAAGTTTCTAAATGGGGTACGATCAAAATAGATCTAAAAACTATGAGAACCAACATTAGAGGTGTGTTTGCTGCAGGCGATATAGTAAGAGGAGCTTCTCTTGTCGTGTGGGCTATACGAGACGGACGAGATGCGGCTCAAGAGATTGACAAATATATAAAAATAAAAAGTCGACAATTTCAAACTAAAGTAGCGTAATGAAGCATTTGTACCAAAAAAACAAACAGTTCCTCGAAAGTAATCATATCAATATTCAAGATCATGATGCTTGCGGTGTTGGTTTTGTTGCATCTACGAATGGAAAACCCAGAAGAGATGTCGTTACAAATGGAATCAATGCCCTAAAAGCAGTTTGGCATAGAGGGGCCGTGGATGCTGACGGAAAAACAGGAGATGGGGCTGGTTTAAATATTGAATTTAATAAAGATTTCTTCGAAGACAAGATTGCTTCCACTGGACACAATATAAAAGAAGAACAAACTCTTTGCATTGGGATGGTTTTTTTACCAAGAAATAATTTTAACGAACAAGAGCGTTGTCGAACGCTTATGGAGCAAGAGCTTCTTAAAAATAATTTTTATATTTTTGGTTGGAGACAGGTGCCCACGAACCCAAAAGTGTTGGGTCAGAAAGCTAACGACACAAGACCTGAAATAGAACAATTGTTATTTGCCACAGATAAAGAGTTTTCTTCAGAAGAGCTAGAAAGAATTTTATTTTCTGTCAGAAAAAAAATTGAAAAAAGAGCTACCCAAGAACAACTCCAAGATTTTTATATTTGTTCGCTAAGCTCTAAAATCATTATTTACAAAGGAATGTTTCTAGCTGAAAATATAAGTGATTTTTATCCTGATCTTTCGGATGAAAGATTTGTTTCTAGGTTTGCTATTTTTCACCAAAGATTTTCAACAAATACATTCCCATCGTGGGAACTTGCACAACCTTTTAGAATCTTGGCTCACAATGGAGAGATTAATACTTTAAAAGGTAATGTGAATTGGATGAAGACACATGAAGCTGGAATGGAAAGTGATCTAATTGAAAACATGGATGATTTAAAGCCAATAATTAAATCAGGAAATTCTGACACTGCATCATTAGACTCAGCATTTGAATTGTTAGTTCGAACTGGAAGATCTTTGCCTATTGCAAAAATGATGTTGATACCAGAAGCCTGGTCTAAAAAAAGTAAAATTATACCTAAAGCACATAGAGACATGTATAATTATTTAAATTCTCTAATTGAACCTTGGGATGGACCAGCAGCAATTGCTGCCTGTGATGGTAAGTGGCTAGTAGCAGCTTCTGACAGAAATGGTTTGAGACCACTTAGGTATACGATCACTAAAGACAAACTTTTTTTTGCAGGTTCAGAAACTGGAATGATCCCCGTATCTGAAGACAATATTTTATTTAAAGGAAGGGTTGGACCTGGACAAATGATCTCCTTAGATTTGGATAAAGGAAAATATTATAGCGATAAAAAAACAAAAGATCATTTATCAGAAAATCCTATTTATAAGAAATTCGCATCTAACCACATTGAGTTAAGCAAAATGTTAAATGAAATTAAAGAGAAACATTTGTTTGAAGGATCGGATTTAAGGGAAAGACAATTTTTAGCAGGTTTTACTATTGAGGACTTAGAAAGCATATTGCACCCAATGGTTAGTGATCAAAAAGAAGCAATTGGATCAATGGGCGATGATACTCCAATAGCTGTTTTATCAAGTAAATTTAGGCCTCTTTCTAACTTTTTTAGGCAAAACTTTAGTCAAGTAACCAATCCTCCGATTGATTCTTTAAGAGAAAATAGAGTTATGTCATTAAATACAAGATTTGGAAATCTGGAAAATATTTTAGATGATAGACTTACAGAGCAAAAAAGCTTTGTTTTGGAAAGTCCCGTACTATCAAATTCTCAATTTAAAAAATTATTTGAATCGTTTGATCAAGAGGAAGTTGAGTTGATAGATTGTACTTTCGATAAAAATGACGAACAACTAAATCTTAAATCAGAAATTGAACGTATTAGAGAGGATGCTGAAATTTTTGCAAGATCAGGAAAAAAACATTTAATCATATCAGATAAAAACATCTCCAAAAGCAGAATAGCCATCCCAATTATTCTTGCTGTAGGAGCAGTACAATCACATTTAACTCAAATAGGGTTAAGAAAATTTGTATCTATCAACGTTCAATCTTCCGAGTGTTTAGATACACATTATTATGCTGTTTTAATTGGAGCGGGAGCTACTACCGTGAACGCTTATTTAGCGATTGATTCAATTCATCAAAGATTCCAAAAAGGGTTGTTTGAACAATTAACTTTTGAAGAATGCGTTCATCGATATATCAAAGCTGTGAATGACGGGTTGTTGAAAATAATGTCTAAAATGGGAATTTCCGTAATTAGCTCATATCGCGGAGGATTAAATTTTCAATCATTGGGTCTTAGTCGAGGATTAGTAGCTGATTATTTTCCAGGACTAGAGTCAAAAATTTCAGGAATAGGTCTCTCTGGAATTGAAGACATGATCAGAAAGCAGCACGACAAAACATATTCAGAGAATATTATAACTTTACCGATAGGGGGTATTTACAAATATCGTCATGGTGGAGAGACACACGCCTATCAGGCAAAAACTATTCATCTTCTGCAAACAGCCGTAGGAAAAGATTCTTATGAGCTGTTTAAAAAATATTCTACTTTAATAAGCGAGCTACCTCCAATTCATTTAAGAGATCTTTTAGATTTTAGAAAAAATAATAAGGCAATCCCACTTGAGGAAGTGGAGTCTGTAACTCATATTCGAAAAAGATTTGGTTCAGGTAGTATGTCTATGGGAGCGTTGTCAAAAGAAGCCCACGAAACTTTAGCTATTGCCATGAATAGAATAGGCGGAGCTTCTTGTAGTGGTGAAGGTGGAGAAGATGAAAACAGATCTATATTAAGAGAGAATGGTGACAATGCAAACTCTAGAGTGAAGCAAATAGCTTCAGCGAGATTTGGTGTTACCGCCTCTTACTTAAATAATTGCAATGAGATTGAAATTAAAATGGCCCAAGGTGCAAAACCAGGGGAAGGGGGCCAATTACCAGGGTTTAAAGTTACAAAAGAAATTGCAAAATTAAGACACTCAACCCCAGGAGTTACATTAGTTTCTCCACCACCACATCATGACATTTATTCGATCGAAGATTTAGCTCAATTAATTTATGATTTAAAACAAATTAACTCTAAGGCTAGAGTTGGAGTTAAGTTAGTTTCTTCAAGTGGAATTGGAACTATTGCAGCAGGTGTCGCCAAAGCAAAAGCGGATATTATTTTAATTTCAGGACATAATGGCGGAACTGGTGCCACACCTCAGACTAGCGTCAAGTATGTGGGCTTGCCATGGGAGATGGGTTTAACGGAAACTAATCAAATTTTAACTCTTAATAATTTAAGACATAAAGTTGTTCTAAGAACAGATGGAGGAATTAAAACAGGTAGAGATGTAGTAATAGCTGCCATGATGGGAGCAGATGAGTTTGGTATAGCCACCACTAGTTTAGTAGCCATGGGATGTATCATGGTTAGACAGTGTCATTCCGATACTTGTCCAGTAGGGATTTGTACGCAAAACGAGGATTTAAGGAAAAAATTTACTGGCACACCAGAAAAAGTAGTTAATCTTTTTACATTTGTTGCAGAAGAGGTGAGAGAAATTTTGGCAGAGCTAGGATTCAAATCATTAGATGAAATTATTGGTAGAACGGATTTACTGAGACAAGTATCTAGAGGGGCTTCCAACCTAGATGATTTAGATTTTAATCCACTGTTAGTCCAGGCAGATCCAGGCGACAATCCGAGATTTTGTAAAGACAAAATTAGAAATGAAGTTCCAGATACTTTAGATAAGCAAATTCTAATAGATACTTTACCCCTAATACAGAGTGGTCAAAAAATAGAGATGAGTTATACAATTAAAAATACTGATAGAACCGTAGGAGCTAGACTGTCTTCTTACGTAGTGACTGATTTTAAAAATAATAATTTCCCTGAAAATCATATTAAAATTAAATTAAGAGGTTCGGCTGGACAATCTCTGGGAGCTTTTGGGGCAAAAGGGGTTAAGTTTGAAGTCATTGGAGATTGCAATGACTATGTTGGAAAAGGACTTTCAGGGGCTACTATTTCAGTAAGACCTCCGAAAAGTAGCAATCTTGAAACTAACAAAAACACAATTATAGGAAACACCGTTTTGTACGGAGCAACATCAGGAAATTTGTTTGCGGCAGGACAAACAGGTGAAAGGTTTTCAGTTAGAAATTCAGGGGCTACAGCAGTAGTAGAAGGAGCTGGTACAAATGCGTGTGAGTATATGACAGGTGGATACGCTGTTATACTTGGTGAATTAGGTGATAATTTTGCAGCTGGAATGACAGGTGGTATGGCATTTGTTTACAATCCAGAGGATAATTTAAGCGATGTAATCAACTCCGCTTCGGTAGTTTGGCAAAGAATTGAAACTAAATATTGGAATGATTTTCTTTATTCTCTTATTCAAAAACATATAGAAGAAACGCATTCAGACTATGCTAAAAAAATATTGGATGATTGGGAGCTAGCTAAAGAACAATTTTACCAAATTTGCCCTAAGGAAATGCTAGATAAGCTAGACAACCCCATTTCTTTAAGAGAGCCAGAAAAAAAAGCTGTCTAAAAATATTAAACTTTTTTGTTTTGGTTTTGGCTTAACTGCAAAGTATTTAACCAAATTGCTAATAGATAGAAATATTGATTTTGATATATCAGGAACTTCTAGATCTAAAATTCAATTTTCTGAGAAAACAATAGAATCTTATTTGTTTGATAGTAGCAATTTTGACCCAGAGATTGAGAATAAATTAAAAAATGTTACTCACATTTTGATTTCTACTCCTCCAGAAGTAGAGCAGGTTATTATTAAGAATTACTTAACTACACTGAGGAATAATAAAAATTTACAATGGGTAGGTTATCTATCATCAACCAGTGTTTATGGAGACCACAAAGGTGATTGGGTAGAAGAAACTTCCAATTTACAACCAACCTCTGAAATGGGACTGAAAAGAATGGAGGCAGAACAATTATTGTTAAACTCTAATCTGCCGGTACGTATTTTTAGATTAGCTGGTATTTATTCTTTAGAAAGAAATATATTTTCGCGATTAAAAAAAAAGGAAGTAAAAATTATTAATAAGAAAGACCAAATTTTTTCTAGAATTCATGTGGAGGATATTGCACAGGTTTTATTCTCATCTTTTTCCAAATCAAAAAATAAAGATATTTTTAATGTTAGTGATAATGCACCCTGCGCATATAAAGAAGTAGTACAATATGCAGCTACACTTTTGCAAGTGGAGATGCCAAAAGAAATCAATTTTGAAGATTTGGAAAATTCAAAAATGAAAGATTTCTATAGAGATAGAAAGAAAGTGCAAAATTCAAAAATAAAATCGATGGGAGTTAAGTTAAAGTATCCAACCTTCAAAGAAGGGTTAACAGCTATCTTTAATCAAATTAGTTAGTTGATTTTTTATTTTTTTTAAATCTTCAGTTTGGGATAGGCTGTGATCGCCATTATTTTGAAAAGTTATTATACTGTCATTGGATAGTAATGTTTTTGTTAACCGAATGGAAAAATTTACATCGACAACTGTATCTTTAAGCCCATGAAATAATCGAACAGGAAAGTTGCATTTAATCTTTTTATTCAGAACTAAATGTTTGCTACTATCGAATATTAATTTTTTGGATATCGGATAAGGGTTTTCATAAGAGCTTGGCATATAATAAGTTTTCCCACTTTTGATCATTGATTTTGTTTTTTTAGAAAAATTTTTCCACATTATTTCTTTAGTAAAATCTGGAGCAGAAGCAATTCCAACAAAACCTTTTACAATTTTTTTTAACTTTGAGATAAGAGCAATACCAATCCAAGCACCCATTGACGAACCTACTAAAATAATTTTTTTTGTTTTTACAACTTTTTCAATCAACTCTTTTGACTGATTAATCCAATCATCAATTCCATAATCACTTAATTGACCAGAAGATTTTCCATGACCTGTGTATTCAAGAGCTAAAAAAGAAACCTGTTCTTTTTTAGATAGTTTACTCAGAACTTGAATCTTCTTTCCGGTCAAATCAGACATAAAACCATGAAGAAAAATTATAGTGACTGGTTTTTTGCCTTGAATTAATTTATATCTAATTTTTTCTTTGTTTTTGCTCAAAAAGAAATTAATTTTGCTCATAATGAATACTTAATTTTTATCACAATTTAAATGAATAAAAAAATAAGATTACTTCAGGTAATACCAGACATGGGAACTGGAGGTGCAGAGACAGGTTGCAAGCATATTGCAGAATACATTTCTAGTACATGTGAATTTTCTTCCATTATGACCTCTGGAGGCTCTCAATTAGATTCTATAAGCAAAAATGTAAAAATATTTAAGTGGCCAACATCTAAAAATATTTTTTTTATTGTATTTAATATTTTTTTTATTTTATTTTTAATATTCAAATATAAAATCAATATTGTGCATGCTAGAAGTAGAGGCCCTGCTTGGTCTTGTTACTTTTCTTGTAAACTTTCAAATACTAAATTAGTTAGCACTTTTCATGGAACGTACAACTTTAAATCCGACATTAAAAAATTTTACAATTCTATTATGATTAAATCAGACCGTGTTATTGCAGGATCAAATTTTATTCTTAATCACATTCAATCAAAATAAAATTCAAAAATTAATATAGATCTTGTCAAAAGAGGAATTGATGAAAGTTATTTTAGTCCATCCCAAATTCAAGAAATAGAAAAAGACAATCTAAGAAAACAAATGGGATTTTCAGATAAAAATTTTTTAGTTTTACTGCCAGGAAGATTAACGAATTGGAAGGGACAAAAACTTTTTATTGAATCTGCAATTACTCTTAAGAAGCAAGATCAGCTTTCAAATATTTTTTTTATCATTTTAGGTGATAGCCAAGGTAGAATTCAATATGAGAATAGCTTAAGAGATTTAATAGAATCTAATAAAATGATAGACAAAATTAGAATTGTGAAGCCAATGCAAAACATGCCCTTGGCTTATGCATTTAGTGATCTAATTGTTTCTGCATCCATAGAACCCGAGGCTTTTGGTAGAGTTAGTGTGGAAGCTCAATCAATGGAAAAGCCAATACTATCTAGTGCAATTGGAGGTTCTTTGGAATCAATAAAGCCTGAAAAAACAGGTTGGTTATTTGACCATAATAGTAAAGAAGATCTTGCAAAAAATATTTACAATATTTCTAAAATGAGTAAAGCTGCACTTCAATCTTTAGGCAAAGAGGGTAGAAAAAATGTAATAGAAAACTACACTAAAGATAAAATGTGTCTGAAAACACTAGAAATTTACCAATCATTAGTTTAATAAATTCGTCAATGAGATCAGCACAACTTATATGCCAATAGTACAGCTACCAGACGGCAAAGAATTAACTTACAAAAATTCAGTAACTGGATTGGAAATAGCAAAAGATATTAGTATTTCTCTATCCAAGAAGGCCTTGGCTCTACAGGTTAATGGAGAATATAAAGATTTAGACACTGAAATTGTCAAAGATTCAAAGATAAAAATTATTACTCTAGAAGATGAGTATGCTCTGGAATTGTTGAGGCATGACGCAGCGCATGTTTGTGCGATGGCTGTACAGGAGCTTTTTCCAGGAACGCAAGTTACTATTGGACCTGTCATCGAGAATGGATTTTATTATGACTTTGCTCGAGAAGAGCCATTCACTGACGACGATTTGATTAAAATTGAAAAAAAAATGATTGAAATCGTTGATCGTAATGACAAGACCACCAGAGAAGTGTGGGATCGAAAAAAAGCAATTAATCACTTCAAGAATATGGGAGAGCATTATAAAGCTGAAATCATAGATTCAATTCCTGGGAATGAGGATATATCCATTTATTTTCATGGGTCTTGGCACGATTTATGCCGAGGACCACACCTTCCTAGCATTGGAAGAATCGGCAAGTCATTTAAATTAATGAAAGTTGCAGGTGCTTATTGGAGAGGAGATTCTAACAATGTCATGTTGCAAAGAATTTATGGAACATGCTGGAAAACAAAAAAAGATTTGGATGAATATCTCCATAACTTAGAAGAAGCGGAAAAAAGAGATCATAGAAAACTTGGAAAAACTATGGACCTGTTTCATTTTCAAGAAGAAAGTCCAGGTGCTGTTTTTTGGCACCAAAAAGGATGGGCTTTATTTCAAACATTAGTTGATTTTATGAGACAAAAACAATTAGAAGCAGGATACCAAGAGGTGAACACACCCGAAATTATTGATAGAGTTTTATGGGAAAAGTCTGGTCACTGGGAAAAGTTTCAAGAATACATGTATACTACCTCTACACCTGACGAGAGAACTTTTGCAATTAAACCAATGAACTGCCCAGGGCATTGCCAAATATATAATCAGGGTTTGAAAAGTTATAAAGATCTTCCTTTAAAGTTATCTGAGTTTGGAAAAGTCCATCGATATGAGCCGTCGGGTTCTTTGCATGGGTTAATGCGTGTAAGATCCTTCACCCAAGATGATGCCCATATTTTTTGTACCGAAGATCAAATCACGAAAGAATCTGTTAAGGTTACAAAACTTATATTGGATATTTACAAGGCATTCGGATTTGAGAATATAACTTTAAAGTATGCAGATCGTCCTGCAAAAAGGGTTGGAGATGATTCAGTGTGGGATCAGTCTGAAAAGGCATTGCTAGAAGCGATCAAGGCTTCCAAAGTTGACTATACAATTAATAAAGGTGAGGGAGCATTTTATGGACCAAAAATTGAATTTGTCTTAAGGGATGCTATTGGTAGAGATTGGCAGTGTGGAACTTTGCAGGTCGATTTAAATTTACCAGGCAGATGAGACTCAACGTATGTTGATAAAGATGGTAAGAAAAAAACTCCAGTCATGTTGCACCGTGCATTATTTGGCTCATTAGAAAGATTTACAGGAATTCTAATTGAACATTATGCTGGCAAATTACCTCTTTGGTTATCTCCAGTTCAGGTTGCCATATTACCAATCAATGATGAACACCATGACTATGCAAAAGAAATATTAAATCAGCTTGAAAAAATTTCAATAAGACCTATTATTGATTTAAGAAATGAAAAAATTAACTATAAAATTAGAGAACACTCCGTTGGAAAAATTCCCATCTTAATGATTTGCGGTTCAAAAGAAGTTCAAAATAAAACAATTACTTTGAGAAGGTTGGGTAAAGAAGACCAACAAACCGAAAGCCTAGAAAAAATAATTTCGAGTTTATCTAAAGAGTCTCAAGCTCCAAAAATCTAGAGGTATTCTTATTAATAAAAATTTTCAATATAATCGAAAGCCTAGAGATCGTGGTCCAAAAACGAACAATAATATTAGAGCTTCCGAAGTGCAGCTCATTGGACATGATGGAGATAATATAGGAATTGTTCCTTTAGGAGAAGCCATAAATAGGGCACAAGAAGTAGGATTGGATTTAATTGAAATTGCAGCAAATACAAAGCCACCTGTCTGTAAAATCATGGATAGTGGTAAGTATAAATACGAGTTACAAAAAAAAGCTAATTTAGCAAGAAAAAAACAAAAAGTTATCTTATTAAAAGAAATTAAATTAAGGCCTGTAACAGATGTGCACGATTATGATTTTAAAATTAAAAATGCAGTAAAATTTTTAACGAATGGAGATAAAGTAAAATTTACAATCAAATTCAAAGGTAGGGAAATGGAGTTTATAAAAGCTGCTTACGATTTAGTTAGAAGAATAATAGAAGATGTTAAGGAAGTGGGTAAGGTTGAGCAGTCTGCAAAGATGGAAGGTCGTCAAATGACCCTAATAATTCAGGCCTTATAGACAATCGATTTCTGTTGTTTTCAAATCACAATCTTTGTATAAACCCGATACATTTTTATGGCAAAATTAAAAACTAAAAGCTCTGCAAAGAAACGTTTCAAATTCACGGCTACTGGAAAAGTAAAAGCTCCACAAGCTGGAAAAAGACATGGAATGATCAAAAGAACCAATGCGCAGATTAGAAAATTAAGAGGCACTACGGTTTTATCGAAGCAAGATGCCAAGATAATAAAATCCTTTATGCCCTATGGTGTAAGAGGATAGTATGGCAAGAGTCAAAAGAGGTCAGGCAAGTCACCAAAAGCATAAAAAGGTTTTTAAACAAGCAAAAGGCTTTAGAGGAAGAAGAAAAAATACAATTAGAGTAGCAAAACAAGCTGTAGAGAAATCTCTTCAATATGCCTACAGAGATAGAAGAAGAAATAAAAGAATTTTTAGATCTTTGTGGATTCAAAGAATTAACGCTGGAGTTAGAGCTGAAGGTTTAACTTATTCTAAATTTATAAACGGTTTGATTAAGTCTAAAATTAAAATTGATCGTAAAGTATTAGCGGATATTGCCTACCACAATCCCGAAACCTTTAAATCTATTGTAAAAAAGGTACAATCTCATCTAAATTAAATTAAAACTTTTAATTTTTAGATGAATAATCTGACCACACTAGAACAAGAAATTTTTGCTAAACTTTCTCAATTAGAATCTAAAGAAAGTTTAGAAAAGTTAAAAATAGAAATTCTTGGAAAAAAAGGTACTCTTTCAAAACTGTTCCAGAACTTGGCAACTATTGATAAGGAGAGAAAAAAAGAATTTGCCTCTCAGCTAAATATTTTAAAAACTAAGGTTCTAGATCAATTAAACATTCTTCATACAAAATTTGAACAAGAAGAGATTCAAAAAAAACTAGAAAACCAGACTATAGATATTGGTTTATCAGCACCAACAAAACCTCAAGGAAAGATTCATCCAGTCTCACAAGTAATTGATGAACTGACTTGTATATTTGCAGAGTTAGGTTTTTCAGTTGCGGAAGGGCCGGATATTGAAAATGAATACAATAATTTTACAGCCTTAAACACACCACCCAATCATCCAGCACGTGACATGCATGACACTTTTTATTTAGACGAACAAAAAGAATTATTGATGAGAACTCATACTTCGCCTGTTCAAATTAGAACAATGTTAAATGAAAAACCGCCCTTAAAAATTATTGCCCCTGGAAGAACCTACCGATGCGATAGCGATCAAACACACACCCCAATGTTTCACCAGTTAGAAGGTCTGTATGTTGACCAAAATATAACCATGGCAGATTTAAGAGGATGTTTGGATTATTTTTTAAAAAAATTTTTTGAAGTAGATCAAATTAAAATGCGTTTTAGACCTAGTCATTTCCCTTTCACAGAACCTTCTGCTGAAGTGGACATTGGATATGAAATCAAAAATGGAAAAATCACCATAGGACAAGGTGATCAATGGTTAGAAATTTTGGGTTGTGGTATGGTGCATCCAAATGTTTTAAAGAATGCAAAAGTAGATACTAAAAAGTACCAAGGCTATGCTTTCGGAGTCGGAATTGACCGATTGGCAATGCTAAAATACGGTATTAATGATCTAAGGTCATTTTTTGATAGTGATGTGAGATGGTTAAAACACTTTGGATTTAATGCCAATGATGTCCCCACTAATTATAGAGGTTTATCAAAATGAATATCACTTTAAATTGGTTAAAAAAATACTTAAAGACAAAATCTACCACAGAACAAATTGGGGAAAAACTTACATCTATTGGTCTTGAGGTTGAAAGCATTAGTTCAGCTAAAAGTAATTTACTTAATTTTAAAGTTTGTAAAATATTAAAGACCATCAAGCACCCAGATGCAGATAAGTTAAAAATTTGCGACGTAGACATTGGAGATGGAAAAGTTACTAAAGTTGTGTGCGGAGCAGTTAATGCGCAAGATAATTTAATTACAGTTTATGCCTCTCCCGGCACAGTTATTCCTTCCAATGGTATGAAGCTTTCTATTGCAAAGATTAGAGGAGTGGAATCTTTTGGAATGCTATGTTCAGAATCTGAACTAAACATTTCAGATAGTAGTGATGGAATTATAGAGCTAGACTCCAAACATAAAATAGGTGAGAATTTTTTTAAAGAAAATTTAGATCCCATGATTGATATTTCCATAACCCCCAACAGGTCTGACTGTCTTGGAGTAAGCGGTATTGCTAGGGATTTGGCAGCATCTGGAAAAGGTACTTTTATTAAATCTAAAAAGGAAATAATAAAAGTTACATCAAAAAAAACTATTCCAGTCGAAGTTAAAAAAGATTCGGGGTGTTACCAATTTGGAAGCTGTTACATCGAGGGTGTTCAAAACAAAGAAAGTCCAGACTGGTTAAAAAAAGATTTAGAGTCCGTTGGTCAAAAGTCTATTTCTGCAATTGTAGATATTACCAATTATGTAATGATAGACATGAATAGGCCGCTACACGCTTATGATGCCAATAAGATATCTGGCAAGATTATCGTCAGAAGGTCAAAAAAGAGTGAGCATTTTGAAGCACTAGATAATAAAAAATATGAACTTTCTGCTGAAGACTGTGTTATTGCCGACCAATCAAAAGTTCTTGGACTTGGAGGAATTATTGGAGGAGTCTCTACTGGTACAGAGATGTCAACAACTGACATTGTTTTAGAAGCAGCAAGCTTTGATCCAGTCACTATTGCAAAATCCTCTAAGAGACTTGGATTGTTAACAGATGCAAAATATAGATTTGAAAGAGGAGTTGATCCCATGTCTATAGAAGAAGGGCTGGTCAAAGCTTCAAAGCTAATACAGGAAATTTGTGGTGGAAAAATTAGTGCAATTAAAATGTCTGGAAAGTCTAATTATAAAGAAAAAAAAATTGTTTTTACTATAGATAATTTTAAAAAATTAATAGGGTTTGAGATTTCTAGCACGGAAAGTAAAAAAATTTTGGAAGATTTGGGTTTCGGAGTAAAAAGTAAAAAAAATACATTAGAATTGATAGTTCCTAGTTTTCGACCAGATATAAATCAAGAAGTAGATATTATTGAAGAACTTATTAGAATTAAGGGTTATGATAATATTCCTCTTACCGAGCCTGATAGAAATATTTTAAAACCAGCTTTAAACTTCCATCAAAAAATATTTCACCACATCCAAAGATCTATTGCTTCTTTAGGATATTTAGAGACCGTCACTTGGTCTTTTACCAATTCAAAAATAGATGATTTTTTTTCAGATAAGAAATTACGATTGATAAATCCAATATCTTCAGATCTTGACACCTTAAGAACATCCATGTTTTCTAATTTATTAATTCATGCAAAAAACAATGCAGACAGGGGACATAAAGACCTAATGCTTTTTGAGGTTGGCCCTGTGTTTAAAGGAAAGCAGCCAGGACAACAAAATATTTTTGCTTCAGGTATTGTCATGGGAGATAAGATAGAAAAAAATTGGATGATGAAAACGCAAGCCTTTAATGCTTATGACTCTAAGTCCGATGTGGTTCAAATTTTGATAGATCTTGGGATAGATAGCTCTAAACTTATTGTTGAAAGCAAAAGCAATTTATCTTTTCATCCTGGCAGATCTGGTTCTTTTTATTTAGGATCAAACAAAGGACCATTACTTGCAAGCTTTGGAGAGATTAATCCAATTATTGTTAATCGTTTAGAATTAGATAGTTATTCACCTTGTGGATTTGAAATTTATTTAGATAACATTGTAGAACCAAAAAGAAACCAAAAAGATGCAAAACAAAATTATGTAGTATCAAAGTTTCAAGCGGTTGATAGAGACTTTGCTTTTATTGTCGATAAGAGCATTAGTGCCAATGAGATCATCAAAGAGGTTAAAAAGTGTGACCCATTATTAATAACCAATATTAATATTTTTGATGTATATGAGGGCGAGAATATTGAACAAGGAAAAAAATCAATCGCTTTTAGTATCAAACTGCAATCCATGGAAAAAACTTTAGATGAAAAAACAATCGAACAAACCAGTCAAAAAATTATATCTGCAGTTCAATCTCATGTAGGTGGTGCTTTAAGAAGCTCATGAGCTCTACAGAACTAATAAGAAATTTTTCTATTGTAGCTCATATAGATCACGGAAAATCCACTCTTGCCGATCGACTTATTCAAACCTGCGGTGGATTGCAATCTCGAGAGATGAAAGAGCAAGTTTTAGATTCTATGGATATTGAGCGTGAAAGAGGAATTACCATCAAAGCCCAAACCGTTCGCCTGAATTACAAGCATAAGGATGGAAAAACTTATATTTTAAATATCATGGACACACCAGGCCATGTAGACTTTAGTTATGAAGTTAGCCGTTCATTAGCAGCGTGTGAAGGTTCTTTATTGATAGTAGATAGTACTCAGGGAGTAGAAGCCCAGACACTTGCAAACGTTTATCAGGCCATGGATAACAATCATGAAATTGTAGTCGTTTTAAACAAAGCTGATTTGCCAGCCTCTGAACCTGAATTAGTTAAGCAAGAGATTCAAGATGTTATTGGTCTAGACACCTCTAGTGCAATTTTAGCATCAGGAAAAACAGGGATAGGAATTGAAGATATTTTAACTGCTATTGTTGAAAAATTACCGGCGCCAATAAGTGAAAGCAATGATCAGCTAAAAGCTTTACTGGTAGATAGTTGGTATGACAGTTATTTAGGTGTCGTAATTTTAGTGAGAATTATAGATGGCTACATTAAAAGAGATGATGAAATTCTTATGATGTCCAACAGTGCAAAATATAAAATTGACAAGGTTGGAGTTTTTACACCGAAGCCTATAAATAAAGATGCTTTAGGTCCTGGAGAAATGGGTTTTATAGTTACAGGAATTAAAAGCGTTTCAGAAACAAAAGTAGGAGATACCATTACATTGTCAAAAAATCCTATTACAAAAGCGTTACCAGGATTCAAACCAAGTAAGCCAGTTGTGTTTTGCGGTTTATTTCCCGTAGACAGCTCAGATTATGGGTTGTTAAGAGATAGTTTGGGAAAACTATCCCTAAATGATTCTAGTTTAATTTATGAAGCTGAATCCTCTTCTGCCCTTGGGCTTGGTTTTAGATGCGGATTTTTAGGATTGCTACACCTTGAAATTGCAGTTCAAAGATTAGATAGAGAATATAATTTAAATTTAATAACCACTACACCGGGTGTGGTTTACAAATTAGAAAAAACAGATGGAACTAAATCAGACTTGCAAAATCCTAGTAGCATGCCAGAGCCTAATTTTATTAAAACTATTAAAGAGCCCTGGATAGATGCAACATTAATTACACCAGATGAATATTTAGGATCTATTATCAAGCTTTGTGAAGAAAAAAGAGGACTACAAAAAAATTTATCTTATTCTGGAAATAGAGCAGTTTTAAAATACGAACTACCATTAAATGAGGTAGTTTTTGATTTTTATGATCGTTTAAAATCTATTTCTAGCGGTTATGCTAGTTTTGATTATGAAATTACCGACTATAAAGATGGAGATTTAATTAAACTTTCAGTTCTAGTAAATGCAGAACCTGTAGATGCTTTATCCATGATTATTCATAGAGAGTTTGCAGTAAGGCAAGGAAGATTAATATGTGAAAAATTAAAAGAACTAATTCCAAGACATCAATTCCAAATACCTATTCAAGCAGCTATAGGAGGAAAAGTTATAGCGAGAGAAACAATACAGGGTTTTAAAAAAGATGTTTTAACTAAAATCCATGGTGGTGGAGCAAGAGATAGAAAAAGAAAATTATTAGACAAGCAGAAAAAAGGAAAGTCTAGAATGAAACAGTTTGGAAACGTAGAAATACCCCAGGAAGCTTTTATTGGAGTTCTAAAAATTAATAAAGATGTATAAACTAAAATTTAATGAACGATCAAAATAGTTGTAAAGTTATAATTCCTGTTTTTTATCCAGGCAAAATAGTAGTTAATTGCATAAACTCTATACCAAAAAATTTTGAAATTTTTATTTTAGACAATGGTCTTGATGATTATAATTTAGAAAATGAAATTAAAAAATTAAATAGAGAAATAACAATCTACAAAGTAGGAGATGTAGGTGTTGCACAATCTTTTAATTTTGCTTTGTCAAAAATTACCTCTGAGTTCTTTTTTATTACTCAGCCTGACGTTACAATTAAGAAAAATTGCATAGAAAATCTAATTAAATCAGCAAAAGTTTACAAGGATGCTGCAATATTGTCCCCCGTTATTTACGAGGAAGGCCTTTATAGTGAATTTGATTTTTACAACTTAAAGATTACTAAAGAAAAAAAAATTTCAAAAAATCAAAAAAAAAAAGAAAAGAACAGAGAGATTAAAGAGCCCGTTAATGATTTCAACGTTGATGCCATCAATTCAACGGCACTTCTTGTCAAAACTGCAATAATAAAAGAGGTAGGTGGATGGGATTCAAAATTTTATACTTATTTAGAAGATATTGATATCTCATTGAGAGTAAGACAGCTTGGCTATAAAATAATTAAGATTGTTAACTCAAAAGCAGATCATTTAGGATTTTCATCACATAAAATTGAAAATAAAGAAAGCATTGATAGATCAAGAAACTGGCATTTTTCCTGGTCTTCTGTTTATTTTGCATCTAAGCATTATGATAAGTGGTTTTTTTATAAAATCTTAATAAAAAAAATGCTGAAGTACCTATTAAAAATTTTTGTAAACATTATTTTATTTAGAAAAAAAAAATTATTATCTAACTATTTGAGATTAAATGCATGTGTATCTTTTTTAAAAAATAAAAAATCGTATTACAGGCCCAAAAAAATAAAATGATTTTTGATTGTATAACTTTTTTTAGAGAAAACTTTATTACCAACATAAGATTTGAAATTTTAAAAAATGTTGTCGATTATTTTGTTATTTGTGAGTCTCTTTATGATCACAGGGGAAATAAAAAAACATTAAATTTTAAATTAAGCAATTCTGAGTTTAAAGATAAAATAATATATGTAGTTTTAGACCGACCTTTTCCAAGTGGCTTTAGTACCTGGAAAAGACAGGCCCATCAAAGAGAATTTATTTTTAATGGTTTGACAAAAGCTAATCAAGAAGATTATATTATTTTTTCTGATCCAGATGAAATTCCGAACCCTGAACTTTTAAAAAATTTTAACTTATCAAAAAAATATGGAATATTTTTACAAAAACATTTTGTTTATAAATTTAATATTTTTAATCATTATGCAACCCCGTGGGAAGGGTCTAGAATTTGCAAATTAAAAAATCTAAAATCGATTGATTATATGAGACAAAAAATTATAAAAAAAAATTTAAAAAAATGGTGGAGGCCAGACAAAGAAAAAAGCGTTGAGCTTATTAAGAATGGAGGTTGGCATTTCAATAATTTATTTTCAGCACAGGAGCTATCTATTAAATTAAAAACTTTTGCTCATACTGAATTTTCTTCAGAAAAATTTTCTGATATTGATATTATTAAGAAAAAAATTGATAAAAAAACTGACTTGTTCAATAGAAATGAGTTTTATAAAAAAGTTGATTTAGATGAAACTTTCCCAAAGTATATTTTGGAAAATAAAGTTTATTTTCAAAATTTTATAGAATAATCTAATAAGGAGAGGTGGCCGAGTGGTTGAAGGCGCACGCTTGGAAAGTGTGTATACTGTCAAAAGTATCAAGGGTTCGAATCCCTTTCTCTCCTCCAAAATCACAAATGACTTTTTAAAACTCAAATGATAGCTTTTATTAATGAAAAAATTAATTAAAATTTTATCTGCTAATTTTTTTATTTTACTTTTACTACTGGTTACTACGGACCTTATTTTTGGAGATTGGTTTACCAAAAATAATTTTGGATATTCTATAAGAGATCAAAGAAACATAAAAAAATTTTTTATTTCTAAACTAGATGGAAGAAATATTGAATATTTTTTTAAGAGAGATAATTATGGATTTATAGGAGATGGTCAAAATCCCGAGGATATCAAGATTGTTTTTGAAGGAGGAAGCACCGGGGAACAAATTTATACCCCACCTGAATTTAGATTAGTAGATTTGCTTAACTCATATTTAAAAAAAGACAATTTTAAAGTTATAATTAGTAATGCCTCCAAAGGAGGAAAAACTACTAGAGGCTACGTTAATGATTTCAAGCAATGGTTTCCAAAAATTGAAAAGTTCAACCCCTCAGTTGTAATTTTTTATATTGGAATTAATGATAGTATTTTAGATTTCCCAAGTCATTTTGATCGAATTGAAAAAATTAATCAAAAAGAAAGGTTTGAAGATTATTTTAAGAATAATAGTTTTTACTATAGAACAATAAAAAATCTTAAACAAAAAAATAATCCTAAAATTCGTTTAGCTTATCAAATAAGTAAGCCACAGGATGAATTGTACAAAAACTTTAAATATATTAATTACGTAGAAGCCAAAAATAACTATAAAAATTTAAATTTTTCAAAAAAAGAGATAAATTTATTATATAATTTTGAAAGAAACTTAAATAATTTGAATTATTTTATAAAAAAAAATAATATTCAGCCAATTTTTATAACTCAAATTAGATTTGATGGACTTAAATTTAAGAACTTATTTTTAGTAAATGAATATCTAAAAGAATTTACCAAATTAAATGACTATAAAATTATTAAATTAGATGAGCTTGTTCCACAAATGAATGAAGGAGATTTTTACGATGAAATGCACACAACAATAACAGGATCTATAAAAATTTCTAAGTTTATTTATCCTAGGTTAAAAATATATTTAAAAGAATTAAATTTTTAAAAGTTCCTGTAGGTAAATAGAATAGTTTGATTGACCGTAAGATTTAATATTTCTTTTTATTATATTTTTGGTAATCCATTTTTTATTTAGAGCTATCTCTTCTAAACAACCAATCTTATAAGACTGCATTTTTTCAACGGATGCTACAAAGTTACTTACATTAGTTAGATCTTCTATTTTTCCTGCATCAGACCATACTGCACCTCTTCCTATTTCTTTGTAGGTAAGTTGATTATTTTTATGGTAAATCTTTATTAGATCTGTGATTTCTGTTTCACCTCTTCTGGATGCTTTTAACTGCTTTGTAAATTTAATCACCTTATTATCAAAATAGTATAATCCCGTAATAGCCTGGTCTGATACAAACTTTTTTGGTTTTTCAACAATTTGTGTAATTTTATTATTTACTATCTTTGCAACTCCGTAGCTACTAGGTTTTTTAACTGATTTTAAAAAAATAACAGAACCTTCTTTAAAAACTTTAGATTCTACAAGCAAGTCACTTAAGCTTTGACCATAAAAAAAATTATCACCAAGTATTAAGGCGACATTACTTTTTCCTATAAATTTTTCCCCAATTTTAAATGCTTCAGGCAAACCATTGGGTTTTTTTTGTTCTTTGTATGTAATTTTAATTCCAAAAGAACTTCCATTACCTAATATTTTCTTAAAACTATTAATTTGACCGGCGTTTACAATAATCAAGACATCTTTGATGTCTGCTAGCATCAAAACAGACAATGGATAAAATATAAGTGGCTTATCATATACGGGTAGCAATTGTTTGTTCACCGATTTCGTTAGTGGGCTTAATCTACTACCAGTCCCTCCTGCCAATATAATTCCTTTTGATATCATAACTTTAGCCCTATTCTTTTTGAGTATTTTTTATTAATTATTTTTTTTATCCATTGTTTGTTATTTATATACCACATTATTGTGTTCTCAATTCCAGTATTAAAGTTGTACTTTGTAGTCCAGCCAAGATGCCTCCTTATTTTGTTAGAGTTGAGAGCATATCTTTTGTCATGACCCGGTCTATCTTTTACGTATTTAATCTGAGATTCGCTTTGTAAAAATTTTTTACAATAGATAATTATTTTTTTAATTAAGTCTAAATTTCTGACAATCTTACCCGATCCAATATTGTAGTTTTCTCCCAAAACCCCCTTTTGGAAAATTTTTAAAAGAGCTTGGCAATGATCCTGAACATGGATCCACTCCCTTTCATTTTTGCCATTTCCATAAACAGGAAGGTTTAAATTATTTTTAAAATTTATAATCATTCTAGGAATTAATTTTTCAGGATATTGATTTGGACCATAATTGTTGCAACAATTAGTTATGATTGCTGGAAACTCATAAGTTCTAATATAAGATTTAATCAATAGATCAGAAGCAGCCTTAGAGGCAGCATAAGGAGAACTTGGAATATAGGAATCTTCTTCTTTTGATTTTTTATTTTTTTTTATATCACCATAAACCTCATCTGTGGATATATGAATAAAACGAAACTTTTTTCTTTTTTGTTTTTTTAGGTAAATTAATACCGATTCCATTAAATTGAACACACCATTAATATTATTATCTAAAAATTTTTTTGGGTTATCGATAGATCGATCTACATGAGTTTCTGCTGCTAAATTAAAAATACCTATCGGTTTATGAAGATTCAAAATTTTATTAATTTTAACCTGATTGTTAATATCTACTTTATAAAATTTATATTTTTTTTTATCAATTCCATTTAAGTTGTAAAAATTTGAAGAGTAGGAGACCTTATCTATATTGATAACAAAAAAATTTTTATCAATTAAAAGCTTTACTAGGTTACTTCCTATAAAACCCAAACCACCTGTAACTATTATCTTTTTTTTCATGGTAAAAATAAATTTTTAATTTATATTAAATTTTTTTCAATGAATTATATAAATATTATATTTGATTTTACATTGCTTGGGTATTTAAGCAAAGATCATTAGTTTTATGAAAAAAAATACTATAATAGTCGGGGCTGGTTTTTCATCTGCTGTATTGTCTCAATTGTTAAATTCTAAAAATTTACTAATTTTTGACAAAGGAAGAGGTCCAGGGGGCAGGTCATCCACCAGAAGAGTTGAAAATATTGGTTTTTTTGATCATGGTCTTCAATACATCTCTGCAACAAATAAAGAATTTGATTTTTTTTTAAATCAATATTTAAAATCTTCTATTAAAGAATGGAGTGGTAATTTTTATAGTTTTGAAAATAATAAAATTATAGATACTAAGAAATATATTGGAAAATTTGGAAATAACGATTTCGTAAAAGATTTGTTATCAGCAAGAGTAGAATATTGCCAAGAATTAGTGGGAGTTAAAAGAAAAAATAATAAATGGACTTTGCAATTTAAAGATCAAAAAGATCGGGAATCTGAAAGACTCATTTTAACTATACCTCAAGAGCAATGTCAAAAAATTACCAATTCTTTAAATTTAGGTTTGAACTTTAAAGGCTCTATGGAGCCAAACCTTACTGCAATGATTGCATTTAATAAGCCTTTAAAAATTTCTTCCGTTGGAATAAAATTTCAAAAAAATTCTATTCTAGGATGGGCTGGAAACGAAAGTTCAAAATTAAGAATTGGAAATAATGATGACCTCGAACTATGGACCTTGCAAAGTAGTTTAGATTTTGCAAAAAAATATTGTCATATATATAAAGATAAAAAAGAAGAGGTCTTGGAGCTAATGATTCAAGAGTTTCTTAGTTTGCTTGAAATTAAGAATGTGGAGATATCTCATAAAGATATTCATGGTTGGTTATATGCTTTTAAAAGTAAAGATTTTTCAAATACATTTTATTGGAATAAAGATATCAATCTTGGCATTTGTGGTGATTGGATGTGTGGACCGAAAGCAGAAGACGCTTGGACTAGTGCAACATTGCTAGCTAATCAAATCAATAACTCATAAAATTTTTTCACTAAAGCTAATGCTCTTTGATCCATTCCCATGGTAGGATTAATTTCTCTTGTCACATAAGATATCCCAAGACCATTGACTGGATCTGCAAACCCTAATGATCCTCCCCAGCCATTATGCCCAAAAGATTCTTTATGTTTTCCAAACATCCACCCTCCTCTTAAAATGAAACCTAGGTTAGTCCATCTAACTGGAAAGTTCAAACTCAAATCTATTCTAGGTTTTGCTTCTTCCAGGCATTTAATTAATATGCATTGATCAATGATATTTTTTTGATCATTTTTGAAATCATTAGCTAGATAATCATAAATACAGGCAATTGCATCTGAATTGCCGTGACCACCCATTGATGGTATTTCGGCTCTCCTCCAATCTTGGCTATTATAAAATTCAATGTTTTGTTCAGGATTATTAAAGGCATTATAATCCTCATTATCATGTTTATTATTTTTTTGATTAAATTTTTGTAAAGTAAGGTCAGCAATATTTTCTATTTGAGAACTGTCTACACCAAAGTAAAAGTTTAAATTCCCTTGTTTTGTAATATTTTTTTTTAAAAATTGACCAAGACTTAGGCCGCTTACAATTTTAATTAAATTTCCTATTAGATAACCATGAGTTTTAGCATGATAATATGTTTGTGCCCCAGGGTTATGATCTGGTTCTTGGTTTTCCAAAATAGAGATAATTTTTTTCCAGTCTAATAAATCTTTATTTTCTAATTTTGTTTTAAAGCGATGCATTCCAGATTGGTGAGAAAAAATATGCCTAATTAAAATTGAGGACTTTCCTGACTGCTTAAAAGAAGGCCAATAATAAGAGACAGGTTTTTCCAAGTCCAGCAATTGTTCATTAATTAATTTTGCAGCACAAGCTTCGTAAATTCCTTTACTCGTAGAAAAAGTATTAACAATTGTTTTTTCATTCCACGGACTGTTTTGAGAGTTTGTTACTCCACCATATAAACTAATAATTTTTTTTTTATTTTGTACGATCGAAAATGAAGCCCCACTTTCTGTTAGATTTTTGAAAGAGTTGTTGAAAATTTCTTTTATTTCTAAGAATTTTTTCTCGCAAAATCCTTGTACCAACATCTAGATAGCCAGTTTCATCGCAAAGTTTCTTCCAAGACTAATCTTTAAGTCCTGGCAAAATTTTGCAGCTTCAGCTCCATCAATTATTCTGTGATCATAAGATAAAGAAATTGGCATCATCATTCTTGGCTCGAATTTTCCATTAATAAATACTGGTTTTATCTCGGTCTTTCCTATTCCTATTATTGCGACTTCAGGAGAGTTAATAATGGGTGTAAAAAAACTTCCTCCAATACCTCCAAGACTAGAAATTGTCATTGAGCCTCCAAAAAATTCTTTTTTATCAATCTTCAATTCTTTACACAGTTTACTTACTGACCTTACTTCTTTGCTTAGATCAGAAAGACTTTTTGTATTAACATCTCGAATTTTTGGTACCATCAAACCATGCGGGGTATCAACAGCAACTCCAATATGAAAATATTTTTTATAAATAACCTTATCTTGATCTAAAGAGCTATTAAAGTTTGTAAATTTTTGCATGCCATTAACTAAAGCTTTCATCATAAACGCCAATGGTGTAATTGAAATTTTTTCTCTTGTATTTAAGTCTACCAATCCTTTTCTAAAGCTTTCCATTTCTGTAATATCTAGCTCGTCGTGTTGGGTTACATGTGGAATTGTATTCCAGGCCCTAACTAAGTGTGGACCGGACATTTTTTTAATTCTAGGAATTGTTTGAACATCAACATCACCAAATTCATTATGTTGATATGGAAGAGGATCTGAATTTACTTTTTCAGTTTTTGAGCCCAAAGTATCATTTTCTTTAATTTTGTTTTTGTTTAAATTTTGACTAACATAATTTTTAATATCCTGCTCTAGAACTCTTCCTTGTCTACCACTTCCAGAAATATCATTTACAGAAATTCCCAGCTCTCTTGCAAACTTCATAATTTTTGGACTTGCTCCAGAAACACCTACACCATTATTAGAGAATACAACTGATTGGGCAGACACTGTTTTTTCCTCAATCACATTTGTGGGAGACTGGGTAATAATTGAGTTTCTTAACTCATCTACTTTGTCTTTATTTTCTATATTTTTTTTACTTTCGGAACCGGGTAGATTTATTTTGCCAGATTCTATAGTTCCCTCTAGTGAAGCTACTAAACTTCCTTCAGAAACCTTGTCTCCAATTTTTATATGAACGACTTTGACAGTTCCAGAAATACCTGAAGGAACCTCTACACTTGACTTGTCACTTTCAAGTGTAATAACAGTATCTCCTTTTTCAATTTCTTGACCTTCTTTAATTAGAACCTCAATAATTTCAACATTATTAAAGTCACCAATATTAGGAACTAAAATATCATTAGACATTATAATTTTGTTGGTATCGGTTTTGTTTGATCAATATTATATTTTTCGAAAGCGTCTTGTGCAACTTTAGATGCTATTTTTTGTTCTTTTGCTAAAATACTCAAGGTATTTGCAACTATATATTCTTTATTAACTTCAAAGAAATCTCTTAATTTTTTTCTAGTATCACTTCTACCGTATCCATCCGTTCCAAAAGCGTAGTAACTTTCTTTGATATAAGGACTAATCTGTTCTGCATGAACTCTCATATAATCTGTTGCAGCAATGATAGGACCCGATCTTCCGTCTAAACATTTTTCTACAAAAGATTGCTGCTTTTCTTCAGTGGGGTTAAGTAGATTTTTTCTTTCAACTTCCATTCCATTCTTTTTCAGCTCATTAAAGCTAGTTACGCTCCATACATCAGAATCGATTCCATATTCCTTGCTAAGAATTTCAGCTGCTTGTAAAACTTCATTAAGAATAGTGCCTGAACCCATGAGTTGAACTTTAGTTTTTCCCTGATTTTCAAATTCCTTTAACAAGTACATTCCTTGCAATACATCATCTTTTTTTACATGATTTGGCAATTCAGGATGAATATAGTTTTCATTCATAGTGGTAATATAATAAAAAATGTTTTCTTGTTTTTCATGCATTCTCTTCAAACCATCTTCAATAATAATTGCAAGCTCATAAGCATAAGTAGGATCATAAGAAACACAATTTGGAATCATGGATGCCATAATTAAACTATGTCCATCTTGGTGTTGCAAGCCTTCCCCTGCCAATGTAGTCCTTCCAGCAGTTGCTCCTATTAAAAATCCTCTTGCTTGAGAATCTCCAGCAGCCCAAATGAGATCCATAACTCTTTGAAATCCAAACATAGAATAAAAAATATACAAAGGTAGCATTTCAATATCGTGATTAGTGTAAGCTGTACCAGCTGCAATAAAAGAAGACATTGCACCGGCTTCATTGATACCTTCTTCTAAAACTTGTCCTTTTTTATCTTCTCTATAAGAACTTATTTGTTCAGAATCTACAGGTTCATATTTTTGGCCTTCACTTGCATAAATTCCAACTTTTTGAAAAAATCCTTCCATACCAAACGTTCTTGCTTCATCAGGTATAATGGGAACTAATCTAGCAGCTGTGTTTTTATCTCTTAAAATCTTTGTAAGAATAGCGACCAAAGCCATGGTGGTTGAAATTTGTCTTTCTCCAGACGACTTGTAAGAAGATTCAAATACAGATTTATCAATTTTAACAGGAGTCGCGTTAGAAGATCTAGAAGGTATGGAGCCACCAAGGGACCTTCTTCTTTCTTTTATATATTGAATTTCTTCTGATTTTTCATCAGGTTTATAAAATTCTAAATTTTCAACCTGTGCATCAGTTAATGGAATATCAAACCTATCTCTAAAGTAGAACATATCATCCACTCCTAATTTTTTTTGTTGGTGAGTGGTATTGATACTTTCTCCAGATTTACCCATTCCATAACCTTTAATTGTTTTTGTTAAAATTACAGAAGGTTGTCCTTTATGTTTTGTAGCAGAATCGTAAGCTGCATATACTTTATTTGGATCATGTCCTCCACGATTAAGACGCCATATATCGGAATCTGACATATTGGAAACTAGATTTTTTAATTCAGGGTATTTACCAAAAAAATTTTCTCTGACATAGGCACCACCCTTTGCCTTGAACGCTTGATATTCACCATCAACACACTCATTCATTCTTTTCATTAGAAGACCTGACTTGTCTGCTTTTAACAAAGAATCCCAATACGATCCCCAAATTACTTTGATCACATTCCAACCAGCACCTCTAAAGGTACCTTCTAATTCCTGAATAATTTTTCCATTTCCACGTACAGGACCATCCAATCTTTGCAAATTACAATTAACAACAAAGATTAAATTATCTAATTTTTCTCTAGAGGCTAAACCAATTGCTCCTAAGGTTTCCACCTCATCCGTTTCTCCATCTCCAATAAAACACCAGACTTTTCTATCTTGATGTGGGATCAAGCCTCTGTTTTCTAAATACTTCATAAACCTTGCTTGATAGATGGCTGTGATTGGACCAAGACCCATAGATACAGTTGGAAATTGCCAGTAGTTTGGCATCAACCAAGGATGTGGATAGGAAGACAATCCTCCACCTTTAACTTCTTGTCTAAAGCCAATTAATTGTTCTTCAGAAATTCTTCCTTCAAGAAAAGACCTTGCATACATTCCAGGGGCAGCATGACCTTGATAATAAATCATATCACCTAAAAAATTTTCATTTTTAGCTCTCCAAAAATGATTACATCCAACATCATATAAAGTAGCAGCTGAAGCAAAAGTTGCAATGTGCCCACCAAGTTCAGAAGAAACTTTGTTTGCTCTTACTACCATTGCAGCAGCATTCCATCTAACTAGAGATCTTATTTTTTTTTCAATTTCTTGGTTTCCTGGAGATTTTGCTTCTAGTTCTGTGGGAATGGTATTTACGTAAGGTGTTTTTTGAGTGAATGGAATAGTGGATCCAGCAATATATGCTTGATCAATTAATTGGGTTAATAAATAGTGAGCTCGTTCTGCTCCATCTCTTTTAACCACTCCTTCCAAAGACTCAATCCATTCATTTGTTTCTTCTGGATCAATATCGTTAATATTTGGCATTCCAGTATAAATTTTTTGATTTTTAATTTCAATTCTCGTAGCTCTAGATACAGTTTCAGTAGAGATTGGATCGACTAATTTCTCTTTTTGGTTATGTTCTGTTTTTAAAACCTGATCCTGGCTTTCCGCAGTTCCTATTATACTTCCCTTAGAAACCTTATCTCCAACTTTTACTTTTATTTCTTTAACAGTTCCAGAAATTGGAGATGGAACTTCCATACTTGATTTATCACTTTCTAGCGTAATGATAGGATCGCCTTTTTTAATTTCATTTCCTTGTTTTATAAGAACTTCTATAATTTCAATTTCTTTAAAATCACCAATGTCCGGAACTTGAATTTCAACAATTCCAGATGAAGATTCTTGGTTTAAATTTTCTTCAGCATCTTTAATTATTCTTTCTGTTTCGGGCAAGATTTTCTCTTTAGGTTCAGGCTTGCTTTCAGCTTCACCTTCAGAGCTTATAAAACCAACCAAATCACCTTGAGAAATTTTGTCTCCAACTTTGATTTTTAGCTCAGATATTGTTCCAGAAAAGGGAGAGGGGACTTCGACACTTGATTTATCACTTTCAAGAGTGATGATAGGATCGTTTTTATTGATTTGATCACCTTCTTTTACCAACACTTCGATTATTTCGACATTTTTAAAATCACCAATGTCAGGAACTCTAATTTCAGTACTCATAAGATTATGGTTGTTTATTAATTTATTAAGCCACTGTAAATGCTTTAAAAGCCACAGCTATATTAGCAAATTTACTTTGAGTTGGGTATTAATTGCTTATATATAAAGCACTCATGTATCAAAAGTTTGGACAATTTATAGATGGCAAATGGAGAACTTCTTCGGATGGGGGTGTTTATGAAGTGATAAACCCTTCGAACGAAGAAATTTTAGGTAGCGCCTCAAAAGCCACAAGCAAAGATATCGAACAAGCTCTGCATTCTGCAAAAAAAGGATTAGAAATATGGAGAAAAACTTCTGCTTGGGAACGTTCTGCTAAAATAAGAAAAATTGCTGATTTAATTAGAGACAAGAAAGATATTATTGCCGATTGGATCGCATTGGAAGTAGGAAAGCCTTTTGCCCAAGGGCAGGGCGAAGCCATTGCATCAGCAGATATTTTTGAATGGAATGCAGAAGAAACAAAAAGAATTTATGGGCAAATTGTAGAAAGTAGGTTTGCAGACACTAGAATTCAAATTAAATATGAACCTGTAGGAGTAGTTGCTGCTTTAACACCATGGAATTTTCCAACTATTTTAGCTGCGAGAAAAATATCTACAGCTTTGGCTGCTGGTTGTTCAGTTATTTGTAAGCCTGATATGGTTACCCCAGGCTCTGTTATGCAACTAGTTGATATAATAAGAGAAGCCGAAATACCTGCTGGTGTAGTCAATTTATTATCAGGAGATCCTGCCTCCATTTCTTCTCAGCTTTTATCATCAGACATTGTAAAAAAAATATCAATCACAGGATCCACCAGAGTAGGAAAAATAATTTTAAAACAAGCTGCAGAAAAAGTGCAAAGAGTTACGATGGAACTTAGTGGTCATGCTCCTTTTATTGTTCATGATGATGCTAATATACAAAAAGCAACTGATATGGCAATCATGGCAAAATACCGAAATACTGGACAGGTTTGTATTTCTCCTAGTAGATTTTTTATTCACGAAAGTAAAAAAGAAGAATTTATAAAACTATTTGTAGAAAAAACATTAAAGCTGAAAATAGGAAGTGGATTAGATAAGAATACAGATCTAGGTCCAATCACTACTCAAAAAAGATTAAACGAAATTGAGGAGCTAGTAGAGCATACTAAAAAAGAAGGGGCTAAAGTTTTGTGTGGAGGAAAACGACCTGCGGAATTTAATAAAGGTTATTTTTATGAAGCTACAGTTTTTGACAATGTAAAAGATGATTTTAAAATTATGACCACAGAGCCTTTTGGCCCCTTGTCTCCAATTCTTTCTTTTAAAGATTTCGATGAAGTAATTGAAAGAGCTAACAACCATGATGCAGGTTTAGCCGCTTATGTCTCTACCAATTCTATGGAGAAAGCACACAAAACTTCAGATGCTCTAGAAACAGGAATGGTTGCAATCAATACCCCATTTGTTCCTTTTGCAGAAACTCCATTTGGAGGAATTAAGCAAAGTGGCTACGGCAGAGAAGGTGGTTCGGAAGCAATTAAAGATTATCTTAACATCAAGTATACTCACTTAGGTATCTCAGGCTAAATGCCAGATCTAAAAATCAATGTAGCATTTATTGGCACAGGATTGATGGGCTTGCCTATGGTTAAAAACCTTTCTAAAGGTGACTATAGTATTAGTGCTTTTAATAGGACCTTATCTAAAATGGATGAGCTTAAGAGCATTAAAAACATTAATATTTGTAGTTCCCTAGATGAATCATTAAAAGATGCGAAGGTAATTATAACATCCCTTCCAGATGACAGCGCTGTAGAAAAAATAATTAACGAAATTGTTAATAAAAATCTATTAAGTGAAAAAAGTATATTTATAGACACAAGCTCTACTAAATATGAAAGCGCAAAAAATTTTTATAGTATTTTAAAAGGTAAAAAAATAAATTTTATAGATGCCCCTATATCGGGAGGCCCTGAGGGAGCCAAATCAGCAAGCCTAGCTATTATGGCTGGAGGCGATAATGAAATATTTGATAAAGTAAAAAGTATTTTAAAAACTATGGGCAATCCTACCTTAGTAGGACCAGCAGGAAGTGGACAGGTAGCAAAACTATGCAACCAAATTATTGTCGGAGTAACTATTGGAGCTGTTGCAGAAGCTATTATTCTTTGTGAAAAAGTTGGAGCTAATCCAGAAAATTTTATTAAAGCAGTAGCAGGAGGCTTTGCAGACAGTAAAATATTGCAAAATCACGGATCAAGAATGATAGAAAAGGATTTTGCTCCAAGAGGAAAATCTATTACTCACTTAAAAGATATGAATAATATTTTAAAGTGTGCAGAAGATGTGAATGTGAACCTTCCTATTTCTAAGCTTATTCAAAGTATGTATCAAAGCATAGTAGATCGAGGGCTAGGCAACGACGATCATAGTGCTCTTTATAAAGAAATCCTAGAACAGAATAAAAAATAGTTTTGGTGCCCACAACCAGAATCGAACTGATGACCCCGTCCTTACCATGGACGTGCTCTACCAACTGAGCTATGTGGGCTTCTTTGTGACTTTTTAAATTTATAATAAGTTTTTACAACTTTTTTATTAGAGAGTGCCTGAAATAAGTCTTCTTTCAAGCCAATGCTGATCACATTTGTATTCTAAATATACATCTATGAAAAAAATATCACTAATATTTGTTATGTTTGCTCTAATTGCGCTAACTAACTGCACAACCCATACTGTTAAACTAGGAAAGAAATGTACTCAAATTGCTAGTGACAACACATATGAAAAATCGTTTGTTTGGGTTGTTAAAAAAGAAACCGTTTCTGCTTTTGACAAGAAAATAAATAAAAGCAATTGCTCAAAAATTGAAGGAAAAGCGTAGGAATTTTTTTTAAAAAAAACAAGAATTCTTGACAAAAATGGTGCTCATCTATTAAAATATTCTTAACATTTATTTTGTATTTAAATGTCTTAATAATAATAGAAAGTTAAAATGAGCATAAAAGGAAAAGTAAAATGGTTCAATGGCTCAAAAGGCTATGGATTTATTGAAAGAGATGACAAAGAAAAAGACGTTTTTGTTCACATGTCAGCAGTAAAAGATTCTGGAGTTGGCTATTTAGATGAAGGAGATGTTCTTTCTTTCGATATCGAAGATGGGCAAAAAGGTCCGTCTGCTGTAAACTTAAAAAAAGAATAGTTTTTTAAGAAATATTAGTTTTGGGAGGCTCTGCCATGGGTATTCATTATGATTATAAATCTAAGCGTGGTGAGCGGGCAATGTTAAAGGAAGCAAAGAAAAAAGACCGTCTTGCTTTAAAAAAGGCAAAAAGAGCCTCTACTAATATTATAAAAAAAAAAATTGAAGAATCTTCTGAAATGCATGATATTAGTAAGCCAATCACTCTTGATGATTTAACTAACCCTAATAAATAATTAATAATATTTTTCTGATGGTTAATAAAACTAAAAATAAGAAACTTGCTAATGCGTTAAAAGAAAACTTAAAAAAAAGAAAAGATTTTCAAAAGAAAGAGAAAGAAAGAAATGAGCGTACTGTCAGATAAGTGGATTAAAAAAATGTCTCTTGAAAAAAAGATGATAGCCCCATTTGTAGAAAATCAAAACAGAGGGGACAATATTTCTTTTGGACTTTCTTCTTATGGTTACGATGCTAGAGTTTCAAATGAATTTAAAATTTTTACTAATGTGCATTCCACGGTAGTAGATCCAAAAAATTTTTCTCAAGAAAGCTTTGTTACTAAAAAAGAAGATGTTTGTATCATTCCACCGAACTCTTTTGTTTTAGCCAGTACTGTAGAGTATTTTAAAATACCAAGAGATGTCCTTGTTATCTGTCTTGGCAAAAGCACATATGCCAGATGTGGAATTATCGTTAACGTAACTCCTTTGGAGCCAGAGTGGGAAGGCCACGTTACATTAGAATTTTCTAATACAACTCCTTTACCAGCTAAAATTTATGCAAATGAAGGTGCTTGCCAATTTGTTTTTTTAAAAGGAGATCAATCCCCAGAAGTTTCTTACGCCGATAGAAAGGGTAAATACATGAAGCAACTGGGAGTTACCCTTCCAAAAGTTTAACCTTCAATGAAACAATTAGTTATTCAAGGAGGCAAAAAACTCTTTGGTACTATTAATATTTCAGGATCTAAAAACGCTTCCCTACCAATCCTTGCAGCTACATTGCTTGTAGATGAAAAGATAACCTTAAAAAATATTCCAGACGTAAAAGATATTTCAACTATGATTAATTTGTTGGAAAGCATTGGTAAAAAAATAAATTTTTTAGATTCTAGAAATGAGATTGTTATAACTTCTAAAAAAAACAAAAAATTAATAGCACCATACAATCTCGTTAAAACTATGAGAGCAGGTGTTTTAGTTTTAGGACCTTTGCTAGCAAAATATGGGCAGGCACGAGTTTCTTTACCAGGAGGATGTGCAATCGGATCTAGACCTGTTGACCTGCACATAGATATGTTAAGAAAAATGGGTGCAAAAATCAAGATTGATAAAGGCTATATTGTTGCAAAAGTAATTAAAAAACTAAAACCAAGTAAATTAAAATTTGAAACTATATCGGTAGGAGCAACAGAGAACTTAATTATGGCTGCTACATTATGCAAAGGGAAAACAATTATTAAAAACATTGCAATAGAGCCAGAAATTATAGATTTGATAAATTTTTTAAATAAATCTGGGGCAAAAATATTTTTTAATTCAAAACGAACTATAATAATTGAAGGCGTGGAAAGTCTTAAGGGCAGCACTCACACCGTTATTCCAGATAGAATAGAAGCAGGAACATATGCAGTTGCAAGTCTTATTTCTAACGGAAAAATTACACTGCATAGAGTTGATATAAAGGCAATGAAAAACATATTTAATGTTTTAAAATTATCAGGAGCCAAATTAAAATTTAATAAAAAAAACTCAGTCACAGTTTCTAGAAAAAAAATAAAATCTTTAAACATCAAAACAATTCCTTACCCCGGTTTTCCAACGGATATGCAGGCTCAGTTAATGAGCTTATTATGTTTGAGTAATGGAAAATCTATTATCAAAGAAGATATTTTTGAAAATAGATTTTTGCATGTATCTGAGCTTAAAAGAATGGGTGCTAATATTAAAATAAAAAATAAAAGTGCATATATACAGGGTATAAAAAATTTCACAGGAGCTGAAGTTATGGCAACGGATTTGAGAGCGTCTGTTTCCCTTGTTTTGGCTGGATTAGCTACAAAAGGAACTACTATGGTTAATAGAATTTATCATTTGGAAAGAGGTTATGAAGATTTGGTCAAAAAATTAAAGAAATGTGGAGCATCGATTATTACAAAGAATGTCTAAAACACAATCTAACTTAAAATTATTAGCTAATGATGAGAAAGACCTTTCCGTTTTTTCTGCTTACCTTCAGGATGCTATAATTATTGCGCAAGATATTAAATTCCTATTAAAAAATAAAACATTTGCTTGTATTTTTAATCGGTTCATGTGGGAAGATGCTGAGCAGGGAGTATTTAGAGACAATAGAAGAGTTAGGTCTGCTCTAGTCTTTAAAAATGTACTTAATGTTAAATCCCAAAATATTAACGTAAAAAAAAAATCAACAATACTAGAGTTTTTAGCAATTGAAATTAGTAAATTAAAAAATAATAATTTCAATTTGAAGTTGATATTTTCTGGTGGAGGAGTAATTTCATTAGAAGTGGAATTTATCGAATCAACCCTTGAAGATTTTTCTGAAAGTTGGACAACGAAACACAAACCAAAGCACAAGATTTAATGAAATATATATTAAGTACTAAAGATAAAAATTTTCAAAATAATTTTAAAAAAGTACTAAATTTAAAACGACGACAATCAGAAGCAAATAGATCTGTAGTTTCTAAAATTATAAAAGATGTTCAGAAAAATGGAGATCAGTCTTTAATTAAATATTCAAAGAAATTTGATAAGATTTTATTAAATAAAAAAAATATTCAATTAAGTAATGAAGAAATAGTTTTAATAACGAAAAAACTAGATCCTAAAATTAAACAAGCTATTAATCTTGCGTTCGCTAGAGTTAAGTCATTTCACTTAAGGCAAGTTAACAAGTCTTTTAAATTTAAGGATAGATATGGGAATCAATTAGCTTACAAGTACACGCCGCTAGACAAGGTAGGAATTTATGTTCCTGGAGGAAAAGCTAGTTACCCAAGCACTGTAATTATGAATTCTGTTCCAGCGATTGTGGCGGGTGTTAAGAATATCTGTGCAACTGTGCCAGCTCCTAATAATATGGTTAATGCTGGAGTGATTTATGCTGCTAAAGTATGTGGAATTAAGAAAATTTTTAAAGTTGGAGGAGCGCAGGCTATTGCCGCCTTGACTTACGGAACCAAAACTATTGATAAAGTTGATAAAATTGTTGGTCCTGGGAATATATTTGTAGCAACAGCTAAAAAGGAAGTATTTGGTCAAGTTGGAATTGACATGATTGCAGGACCCTCTGAAATAACTGTAATTGCAGGACCTGAAAATAATCCTACATGGACAGCCCTTGATCTTTTATCCCAAGCAGAACATGATGAATTATCTCAAAGTATTCTGATTACTAAAAACTCATCATTTGCAAATAAGGTAAATAATGAGGTTAAAAAAATTATTCAAATTTTACCTAGAGCCAAAATTGCAAAATTAAGTATAAAAAACTATGGAACAATTATTGTCTGCAAAAGTGACAAGGAAATAATCGATATTGTTAATCAAATTGCTCCTGAGCATTTAGAGATAAAAGTTAAAAACTATAATTCAATTGAAAAAAGAATTATTAATGCTGGATCTATTTTTTTGGGAGATTACAGCCCGGAAGCAATCGGAGATTATATTGCAGGTCCAAACCACGTACTGCCCACATCGGGAACAGCTAGGTTTGCATCAGGGTTGTCTGTTGCTGACTTTTATAAAAAAACATCTGTAATCAAGTGTTCTAAGCTTGGTATAAAAAAAATAGGACCAGCTGCTATAAGACTTGCAAATTATGAAGGCTTGCAAGCCCACGCTCTTTCAATTAAGACACGTATTATTAATAATAAGTAAAATTTATGGCAAAAGAAGAAATGTTAGAATTTAATGGGGTAGTTACAGAGCTACTACCCAATGCTACATTTAGAGTAAAACTAGAAAATAATCATGAGATTTTGGCACACAGTTCAGGAAAATTAAGAAAGAATCGAATAAGAGTTTTAACAGGAGATAAAGTTTTAGTTGAAGTTACTCCTTACGATTTAACTAAAGGTAGAATTACTTTTCGACTTAAATAAGCAAATGGTTGAAACAACCAAGGGACTCATTTTAGCTAGCGCATCCCCTCGAAGATTAGAGCTTTTAAAAAAAATCAATATTATTCCAGAGAGTATTGAACCCGCCGAAATAGACGAGACCCCCCAAAAAAAAGAAAAACCAATTGAATATTGCAAGAGAGTTGCAAAAGAAAAAGGAGAGTTTGTTTTTAAAAAATTTCCTGAAAAGACTATTCTTTCAGCTGATACAATTGTTATTTGTAGCAATAGAATTTTTGGAAAAGCCAAAACAGAAGATGAGGCAAGAGAGTTTTTAACTTTTTTTTCTGGAAGGAAGCATCGTGTACTAACTGCCATATATATTAAAAATAAAGAAAAGAGTAAACTTGTACAAGCTACTACCAAGGTTACTTTTAACAGACTTGAAAAAAGGGATATTGATTTATACTTGCAAACAAAAGAATGGGAAAATAAAGCAGGGGCTTACGCGATACAAGGCTATGCCGATAGGTTTATTAAAACTATTAATGGATCTTATTCCAATATTGTCGGCTTATCTCTCAATCAGGCTTTCAATTTGCTCAAAACTGTAAATTTAGTTTAGTTTTTAATTGATTATTTAAATAAATTATGGAAAAAGACTGTGCGTGGTCTGATAGCTCAGTTGGTAGAGCAGAGCCCTGAAAAGGCTTGTGTCGGTGGTTCAAGTCCACCTCAGACCACCAGTTTTTGTTTGCTTTTTTATTGTCGAATTGCTAATCAACCTGAAATTGAAATGAAAAAAATATATATATCTACACACAGATACCATCCTCATGCTAGGCATGTGCTTAGCTAATTGAATTATATATTTAAAACAAAAATACTATTATAAACAAAAAATATTATGCAGCTGTAGCTCAGTTGGTTAGAGCGCTGGTTTGTGGAACCAGATGTCGGTGGTTCGAATCCACCCAGCTGTACCAAAAGAATGAATAAAAAAACTTTTAAACCCACTAGTGAATTACCTAATGGGTTTGCAGATAGGCAAGAAGAAGAACTTTTAATTCGTGATCTTTTAATTTCAAATATTAAAAAAATCATGTCTAAATACGGGTTCCAATATCTCGAGACACCAAGCTTTGAGTATACAGACAGTATTGGAAAATTTTTGCCTGACAAAGATAGGCCATCTGAAGGAGTATTTTCTTTTGAGGATGAAAAAAAATGGCTTTCTTTAAGATATGACCTAACAGCTCCTCTGGCTAGATATGCTGCTAAAAATTTTGATAGTCTTCCAAGACCCTTTAAGAGATTTCAATTAGGAACTGTTTGGAGAAATGAAAAACCAGGTCCAGGTAGATTTAGAGAATTTTTGCAATTTGATGCAGATTATATAGGAACTAACAATTTATTTTCCGATGCCGAACTTTGCTTTCTTATTTCAGAAATTTTAAATAGCTGTGGCTTAGAAAAAAGTGAGTTTATCATAAAAATTTCAAACCGAAAACTTTCCAAAGGGCTTTTGGAAAAATTAAATATTACCGACGAACAAAAGCAATCAATTACGCTAAGAGCAATAGATAAATTGGATAGAGTAGGAGTTGAGGGTGTTCAATATTTATTAGGAAAAGGAAGAAAAGACAAGTCAGGTGATTTTACTAAAGGAGCTGAATTGGAAGAATATCAAATAAAAGAAATTATAAATTTTTTGAATATTAAAAATCTTTCAGACAAAAATTTTAAGAGAATAAAAGAAATTGCCACAGATAATAAAAGTATGAATGATGGAATTAAAGAACTTGAATTAATGGAAAAATATTTTTCATTATTTAATTTTACAAATTATATTTTTGATCCTACAGTTGTTAGAGGATTGGAATATTATACTGGGCCTATCTTTGAAGCCAACTTAACTTTTGGAGTAAAAAATAATAAAGGACAGGAAATTGAATTTGGATCTGTGGGCGGCGGTGGTAGATATGATGATCTAGTCCAAAGGTTTAACAACCAAGATTGCCCCTCTACAGGAATATCCGTTGGATTAGATAGGTTAATTTATGCAATTTTACAAAAAAATAAAATTAAAGCGGAGAAGAAAAATCCAGTTTTAATATGCGTATTTGATGAAAAGTATATGGATTTTTATATAAAAATTTTAAACGTGCTTAGATCTAAAAATATTAGCGCTGAAATCTACTCAGGATCTTCCAATATTAAATCACAATTTAAATATGCAGACAAAAGAGGCTGTGATTTCGTAATTCTATGTGGAGATGATGAGGTTAGTAAGAATGTTGTTACCATCAAGAATTTAAATGTTGGAAAGCAGATGTCTGAAAACATTAAAGATAGAAGTGAATGGAAGCAATCTTCAGAAGCTCAAAAGACAGTAGCTTTTGATCAGCTCTTAAATGAAATTAAATAATGAAGCAGGGTTTAGAAAAAAAGAAGTTAAAAGAGAATTTTTCTAAAGAAATTTTAAATTTTTTTAAAAAAAGAAAATTTAATTTTACTGATCTGGATTTACTTATTGATACCAATCTACTAACTGAAAGATCAGGAGAGCAATTTAAAAAATCTGCCCTAACCTATAAGGATTTATTGGGTAAAGAAATTAGCTTAAGACCAGATCTTACCGTTTCAACTGCTTTAAAATATATCCAGGAAAAAAAAGTCAAAGAAGAAAAGTATTGTTATTATGGAGCAGCGTACCGACTAGATAAGAAGGGTGATTTGAATGTATTTGATCAATTGGGTTGTGAGATAATTAATCCATCTAATAACAACGCTTCATTGTTTTTAATTGACTCAATACTTGAACCAATAAAAAAAATTAAAAAATTAGAAATTATTGTGGGTGATATAAGTTTGTTTAAAATTTTGATAGATGCATTGGATCTCCCAGTAAGATGGAAATTAAGATTAATTAGGCACTTTTCAAGAAGAGAGTATTTTACAGATTTGTTAAAGAGATTAGAAACTAATTATGATTTAGATCAAGAGACAATTGATGTTGATACTAAAAGACTTCAAGATCTAATCAAAATAGATCAAAGCAAAATAATCGGAGGAAGAGCTGTTGCCGAGATAGTAAAAAGATTCCAAAAAAAATTAAAAGATCCCAGAGATGATTATAAAGGAAAATTAAACGTTAAAATTATTAAGGATTACTTAAAAATAAACCTTCCTTTGCAAAAAGCAGAAAAGACGATCATTGCATTTTTCAATAAAAACAAATTACCTACTAAAAATATTAAAAACTATTTTAAAAAGATTATTTTAATTAATAAAAAAATCGGAAAAAAATACTCCATTTCTTTCAAAACTGATTTTGGAAGAAATGCAGAATATTACACAGGAATCGTTTTTCTGGCTTATGCAAAGAAAAAAGGCCAAGTAGTTGAATTAGCTAGGGGAGGTGAGTATAATAACTTGCTTAAAACCCTCGGCTATAAAAAAGATATTCCTGCACTAGGTGGTGCAATTAACCTAAATCAATTAATTAATTTATAAAATGAATAAAATTAAAGTAGGCTTGCCTAGCAAAGGGAGATTAAGAGACGATTCTATCAATTTTTTTCAAAGTAAAAATCTAAAAGTAGTAAACTCTTTTGGTGATAGAAATTACTTTTTTAATATTGAGCAAAATAGTGAAGTAGAAGGAATTTTTTTACATGCTAGAGAAATCATTGAAAGAATTAATGATGGAACCTTAGATATGGGCATATCTGGTCTAGATCTACTAAAAGAGTTTCCCGAAGTTTATTCTGAAAATGTAAAAACTCTTCAAAAACTAGATTTTGGTTTTGCTGATTTGGTCGTAGCTGTTCCCAAGGATTGGTTAGATGTGCAAAATATGGCTGATCTTGAGGAGGTTAGTTTTGATTTCAGAGAAAAGCATGCTCGTAGAATGAGGGTTGCAACTAAGTATCCAAATTTAACAGAAAATTTTTTTCTGTCTAAAGGAGTTAGTCAATTTAGAGTGGTACCAAGTTTAGGAGCAACAGAATCTTATCCATTTACAGGATCTGCTGAATTAATTACGGATATCACCTCAACAGGATCTACTTTAAAAGCTAATAATTTACGCATTATTAACGATGGTACTATTCTTCAAAGCTCTGCCTGTGTTTTTGTTTCTAAGAAATTTTTAAAAAATAATTTTCTAAAAAATTTTAAATAATTAATAGTTTTTTTTCAATTTTTTTGTTATTGAGTTGAAATGGTTGCATCTTTTTACGCTTCTTTAATTTCTATCTGGTTAATAATTTTATCAATGAGAGTAATTGCATTGCGGGGGAATCCTATGTTCAAATTTTTTAAATTTGATAAAGATGATGAAAACTCAATGCAAAGAGCGATCAGAGGCCATTCTAATTTAATTGAATATTCACCAATATTTTTAATACTTTTGTATCTTGCAGAAACAAGTAGTTTTAATATTATCTATATACATTGCTTAGGTTCTGTCTTTTTTTTGGGTAGATTAATGCATGGTTTTTGTTTTGCTTTTTTAAAAAGTAATATGTTTTTAAGAGTGGGAGGAACAGCCATTACTTTGGGAACACTTGGAATAATATCAACTCATTTATTGGTTAATTATATATTTTAAATTATTCAAATTTATGCTCATAATAATGGGTAAAGTATTTTGATAATAATTGATCTATTTTGTAAGCATTTGGAACTTTAAAAGGTCTTCTTGCATGAATTCTATCATTAACCCAATAAGGTGACCATTGTTTTGTAGTTTGTATACATTGATTTGCAAAATTTTTAATTTTATATTTTATTTGAATTTGAATACATCCATTCATAAAAATATCTACGTATGATTGTGCAATTGGATGGTTTTGGCTTGGACTTTTTAATTTTTTAGGGTTAGCCGCATAAACCCAAAAATTTACATTATTAATCTTAATTTTTTTGTTATAAAAATTTAAATCTTCATGAGGAACTTTTACCCTGCAATAACTACTCTCTCTTTTATCTAATTTTTTTAATCCCTTGATAGATATTGGATAATAAACAGCATTAACCTTTGAATTTTTCTTTTTGATAATTGTTAAGAACGTAATCTTATAATTGCCACCATTATGACCCCAAGTTCTTTGAAATCCCTTAACCATTATAGGCTTTGCTATGTAAGCTGTCGGATTAGTTCTTGTTCTAGATTCTTTCTCCATTAAAGATCCATAACCTATAATATAGTTTTTTGATCCTTGAGGCGGGTCTAAATTACAATTAACCGCGTATGTTACCGATGTATTAACAAAAAAGATAAAAAACAATATTTTTTTCATTAATTTAATTAAATTAGATATTTGTGTGAGACATATCCTAGCAAAGCTAAAATAATTGTTAGAGCAAAAAATACTTTAAACCAAAATTTTATTAAAAATTTAAAAGGTGATTTAGTAAAGTTTTCCCAGGGTATTAAATAATAACTCAAAAGTGTAACTAATATTAAAAAAAGTAATAGATTTGTGATCATCATAATTTATTTATCCTACATTTTTTAAGTAAAAAAAAAACCCCCGAAACTTTCATTTCGAGGGTTTAAATTTATCTAGGTAAATAGATTGTTTGGAAGGGGATTACATACCCATTCCACCCATTCCACCCATTCCGCCCATACCACCCATTGGAGGCATACCACCACCAGCTGGAGCAGCATCTTTATCGTCAGGCTTATCTGCAATCATTGCTTCTGTTGTAATTAACAATCCAGAAATAGATGCAGCATCTTGTAAAGCAGTTCTTACCACCTTAGTAGGATCGATGATTCCTTTAGTAATCATGTCTACGTACTCTTCATTTTGAGCGTCATATCCATAATTGCCTTTTTTGCCTTCTAACAATTTGCCAACAACTACTGATGCATCTACACCAGCATTGTTAATAATTTGTCTAATAGGAGCTTGTAGAGCTTTTCTAATTAGCTCAACACCAGCTTTTTGATCATCGCCCTTAACCTTAATGGTATCCAGAGCATCCAGAGCATAAAGTAATGCACATCCACCACCTGTCACAACACCTTCTTGTACTGCTGCTTTGGTAGCATTTAATGCATCATCCACTCTGTCTTTTCTCTCTTTAACTTCAACTTCTGTTGCACCACCAACTTTAATAACTGCAACTCCGCCTGCCAATTTAGCAAGTCTCTCTTGAAGTTTTTCTTTATCGTAATCAGAAGTACTCTCATCAATTTGTTTTTTGATAGAAGCGCATCTTGATTCAATGTCAGCTTTTTTACCAGAGCCATCTACAATAGTAGTATTGTCTTTATCTACTTTAATAGATTTACAAGAACCAAGGTCTTTGATAGTTACGTTTTCAAGTTTAATTCCAAGATCTTCTGAAATCACTTGTCCACCTGTAAGAATGGCAATGTCTTCTAACATTGATTTTCTACGGTCACCAAACCCAGGCGCTTTAACAGCACAAACCTTAAGACCACCTCTTAATTTATTAACCACTAAAGTTGCAAGAGCTTCTCCCTCAACTTCTTCAGCAATAATCAACAAAGGTCTAGAAGCTTGAACTACAGATTCTAACAAAGGAACAATTGACTGTAAGTTAGATAATTTTTTATCACACAATAAAATCAAAGGATTATTTAGCTCGGTAGTCATTTTATCCGCATTGGTAATAAAGTATGGAGATAAAAATCCTCTATCAAATTGCATACCTTCAACTACATCAAGTTCAGTTTGAAGACCTTTAGCTTCTTCAACTGTGATAACTCCTTCGTTACCAACTTTTTGCATTGCTTTAGCAATCATATCTCCAATTTCTTTTTCACCATTTGCAGAAATTGTTCCAACTTGAGCAATTTCTTCAGTAGTCTTAACCTTTTTGGAATTGTCTTTGATTCTTTGAATTACAGCTGTAACTGCAAGATCCATTCCTCTTTTTAAATCCATTGGGTTCATTCCAGCAGCAACATATTTACAGCCTTCTTTTGCGATTGCTTGCGCTAACACAGTTGCAGTCGTAGTTCCATCACCAGCTTCATCATTTGTTTTGCTAGCAACTTCTTTGACCATTTGAGCTCCCATATTTTCAAATTTATCTTCAAGCTCAATTTCTTTTGCAACAGTAACACCATCTTTTGTAATTCTTGGTGCTCCATATGATTTATCTATTACTACGTTACGTCCCTTCGGACCTAAAGTAACTTTTACTGCGTTCGCTAAAATATCAACACCTCGTAGCATTGCATTTCTAGCTTCAGTATCAAATTTTACTATTTTACCTGACATTATTTATTTCCTCCTAAATTATTAAATATTATTTTCCTACTACACCCATGATGTCACTCTCTTTCATGATGCTATATTCTTTGCCATCCACTTTAACTTCAGTGCCTGACCACTTTCCAAAAAGAACACGATCACCAACTTTAACATCCATAGGGATAGTTTTTCCATCTTCTGACTTTGCTCCAGGTCCAACAGCAATTACCTTGCCTTCCTGAGGTTTTTCTTTTGCTGTGTCTGGAATAATGATTCCACCAGCTGTTTTTTCTTCGCTTTCCAGGGATTCTATTAATACCCTGTCATGTAAAGGTCTAAATTTCATTATATTGCTCCTTGTATCGTTAATTGTGGATTGTTATATGACTATCAATTATAAAATTTCAAGACCCTAAAAAACCTAAAAACCTATGTTTTTCAAAAGGTTTATTGTAAATACCTCTGTATGAATTCAAACGATCCTCAAAAACTCAAAGGAATAAGCGAAATATCTGACAAGTTTGATGTTTATTTCATAGATTTGTGGGGAGTTATTCATAACGGTGTGCAGTGTTATCCGGAAGCACTAAAAGTATTAGAAAAACTTAAAGAACAAAATAAAAAAATTGTTTTAATTTCAAATGCTCCAAGACCTGCAGCGGTAGTTAAAGTATTCTTGGAAACTATCGGCCTTAAGAGCTCTGGTTATGATTTTTTAGTTACCTCTGGTGACATAACTAGAGAATACATTTCGCTTAATTCTAGTAAAAAAAATTTTTACCATTTAGGCCCAACTAGAGATATTGATTTATTTAAAGATTTAAACGTTACACTTACTAGTAAAGAAGAATGTGAGGAAATTATTTGTACAGGACTTGTATCGGATGAAGAGGAGAAATTGCAAGATTATAAAATTCTATTAGAATTTTTCTTAAACAAAAAGATACCGCTGATTTGTGCGAATCCAGATGAAGTAGTTGCGAGAGGAGAAAAAATAGTATTTTGTGCAGGAGCGTTAGCTAATCAGTACAAACAAGAAGGGGGAATGGTTCGCTATTTTGGAAAGCCTTATTCAGAAATATATAGTTTTGCTTTAAAAAAAATTAGAGCTCATAAAGATTTTAAAGATAAAAAAGAAATTAACACACTAGTAATTGGAGATAATATAAAAACTGATATCAAGGGAGCTAATTTGTCTAATCTAGATTCTGTTTTGATATTAAATGGTATTTATAAGGATTTTTTTAGAGATGGTACTGTCAATTTTGACCAACTAAAAGATTCTGTTAATTTGAAAGATGTCAAAATTAACTACTTTCAAGAAGAGTTAGCATGGCATTAAATAAAATTGTTAAAAATGCAGTTATTGCTATTGGAAACTTTGATGGAGTTCATAAAGGTCATCAAAGTATTTTTAAGTTAGGAAAAAAAATTGCAAAACGTAATAAACAGAAATTTGGCATTATTACCTTTGCCCCCCTACCTTATGAATTTTTTCAAAAAAATAAAAAAACTATTCGTATAACGCTTGACGATTTGAAAGTTGATTTAATTAAAAAAAACAACGTAGATTTTGTTTTTGTTTGTAAATTTAACAAAAAATTTTCAATGATATCAGCAGAAGACTTTATTACAGAAATTGTGATTAAAAAATTAAATCCATCTCACATTATAGTTGGTAAAAATTTTAGGTTTGGAAATCAAAGAAAGGGTAATATTGCTTTACTAAGAAAGTTTGGAAAAATACATAACTTTAAGGTAAGTGATTTGCGCCTAGCCAAAGAAAACAAAACTAAGATATCTTCGACCAGAATCAGGCTTGCTATAGAAAAAGGCAATGTGGATCTTGCAGGTCGCTTACTGGGAAGAAACTGGAGTATTAGAGAAAAGGTTATACCAGGAAGAAAAGTTGGAAGGCAGTTAGGTTTTAGAACTGCTAACATTATTATTAAAAACAATATTGCTCCCAAAATAGGAGTGTATGCTGTTAAAGCTAATATTAAAAATAAAATTTATAATGGCGTTGCCAATTTTGGCTTAGCCCCAACATTTTCTAGAAACAAGCTAGTACTAGAAATAAATTTATTTAAAAAAATACCTCCATTCTATGGGCAATTCGCCGAGATTGCATTTGTGAAGAGGTTAAGAAATGAAAAGAGTTTTAAAAATAAAATTTTATTAATTAGACAGATAAAAAAAGATATAACAACTGCAAAAGAAATTCTTAAAAAATGAGTGAAACAAAAGTAAATCTTCCAAAAACCCAATTGGGAATGAAGGCAAATCTGCCAACTAAAGAGCCAGAGTTTCTAAAGCTGTGGAGTGACATAAATTTATATGAGCAGCAACGATCTCAATCTTTAGATAAAGAAAAATTTATTCTTCATGATGGACCCCCTTACGCCAATGGTAATATTCACATTGGAACTGCGCTTAATAAAATTTTAAAAGATGTAATTATTAGGTATCAGCAATTGCTTGGGAAAAATGCAGTTTATGTGCCAGGCTGGGACTGTCATGGTCTGCCTATCGAATGGAAAATAGAAGAGGAATTTAAAAAAAAAGGAAAAGATAAAAAAAATATTTCTATTATTGAGTTTAGGAAAGAATGTAGAGATTTTGCATCTTCTTGGATTTTAAAACAAAAAGAACAATTTAAAAGATTGGGTGTAGAGGGCGATTGGAATAATCCCTACACTACCATGAGCACAGAAGCCGAAGCTCAAATTGCAGTTGAAATATTAAAGTTTTTAAAAAATGGAGGTTTATATAATGGTTTTAAGCCAGTTCTATGGTCCGTGGTAGAGGCTACTGCTTTAGCGGATGCAGAAGTTGAATATGCAGATCATAAATCCAATACTATTTTTGCAAAATTTCCCATCCAAGGAGCATTTGAAAGTTTAGATAATGCAAAAGTTGTTATCTGGACAACTACACCATGGACAATACCCTGCAATCGGGCTTTAGCATTTAATAGCAACTACGAATATTCATTAGTCGAGGTCACACAGCATGGAGAAAAAGATACAGTTGTTCTTGCTACTAAACTAATCAGTGAGGTCATGAATTCTTGTGAAATTGAAGATTTTAAAATTATCAAATCATTTCCAGGATCCGATCTTAAGAATGTAAAATGTTCACATCCTTTTCAATTGTATGGATATGATTTTGATGTTCCATTGTTAGAAGCTGACTTTGTAACATTAGAGCAGGGAACGGGAATTGTTCATATTGCTCCCAGTCATGGACCTGATGACTTCAATTTAGGATTAAAAAATAATATCAAAGCAGAAAATACAATAGATGATCATGGCTATTATACAAATGTAATTAAAAAATTTGAGGGTATTCATATATTTAAAGCTGATAAAATTATTATCGAAGAGCTAAACCTTAATAAAAAACTTTTAGGGTCTGGAACTTTAGTACATAGCTACCCTCATTCATGGAGATCTAAAGCTCCATTGGTTCATAGAGCAACACCTCAGTGGTTTATTTCTATGGAGTCTAATGATTTAAGAAATGTTGCCTTAAAAGCTATAGATAATACAAAATTTTACCCCCCTGTCGGTCAAAACAGATTAAGATCTATGATTGAAACAAGACCAGACTGGTGTATTTCACGCCAAAGATTCTGGGGAGTTCCAATACCCATTTTTGTAAATAAAAAAACGCATGAGCCATTAATCGATGAAGATGTATTTAAAAGAATAGAAAATATTTTTTTAAAAGAAGGAAGCGATGCTTGGTTTATAAAAAAAGATGAAGAGTTCTTGGGACCAAAATATAAAAGCGAAGATTATAAAAAAGTTAACGATATTGTGGAAGTTTGGTTTGATAGTGGCTCTAGCCACTCTTATGTTCTTGAAAAAAGAAAAGACCTAAAATGGCCTGCAGACATGTACCTTGAAGGATCAGATCAGCATCGAGGTTGGTTTCATTCCTCTTTGCTCCAATCGTGCGGTACTAGAGGTCAAGCACCCTATAAAAGCATTCTATGTCATGGATTTGTTGTGGACGGGAAGGGGCAAAAAATGTCCAAATCTTTAGGGAATGTAGTTTCTCCAGATGAAGTAATTAAAAAATATGGTGCGGACATCCTAAGACTCTGGGTGATCGCATCTGATTACTCAGATGATTTAAAAATTGACAATGCAATATTAGAACAACACTCTCAATCTTATAGAAAAATTAGAAATACCTTTAGGTTTTTGCTAGGTAATTTAAATGACCAATTAAATTTAGAAGAAACAGTAAACCTTTCAGAGTGTGAAGAAATTGAAAAATATATTTTGCATAAAATTTCATCTTTAGATTCTGAGTTTAAAAACTTAAACAAAAGCTACGATTTCCATAAAATTTTTATAGATATATTAAATTTTTGCACTATTGATCTTTCAGCTCTATACTTCGATATTCGAAAAGACAGTTTGTATTGCGACGATCTAGATTCTGCCAAAAGAATTAATTGTACAAAAGTTCTTTCAATTGTAGCAAGATTTCTCTTGAAGTGGCTTTCCCCAATCCTAGTTTTTACATGTGAAGAAATATATCAAATTGTAAAAAAAGAAAAATTTAAAGAAAGTATTTTTCTTCATGATTTTGGGACATTTCCCCAAGAGTGGGTTGATGAAAAAGTTCAAGAGAAGTGGAATTTTCTAAAAAAAATAAGATCAGAAGTTAACAATGCGATTGAATTAAAAAGAAATGAAAAACTAGTTGGATCTGGCCTTGATACAAATGTGCACATTTCTTTAGACGAGAAATACTTGTTTAATTTTGACAAAATTGATCTTCCCGAACTGTTTATTTGTTCTAGCAGCTCATTAAATCAAAAAAATTTAAATTTTGAAAACTTTCAAATAGACAGTAGTTTATTAGAAAATTTAAAAATTATTGTAAATAAAGCAGAGGGATCCAAGTGCCCACACTGTTGGAAGATTTTACCTAATAAATGTACCCGGTCTAATTGTGGAATTAATTAAACAGAAAATAAAAGAAAACTGGGTTTTTTTAGTTATTATCATTCTTGCGTTTTTGCTTGATAGAGTTAGCAAAAATTATGTAGTTAATTTTTTTTTAACCCATGGGTCCGATAGTTACTATTTTAATTCTTTCTTAAATTTTGTTTTATTGTGGAATACGGGAATGGCCTTTGGTATTTTTGAAAGTGATAGTTACACGTATCATGCATTTAGTTTTTTAATTTTTTTAGTCATTATATTTCTAATAGTTTGGCTATTTAAATCGATCAGAAAAATTGAAAAAATATCAATTGCTCTCATAATCGGAGGGGCATTAGGAAATTGGTTTGATAGGCTCGTATATAATGCAGTACCAGATTTTATAGATTTGCATTATTTAGATTTTCACTGGTTTGTGTTTAATGTATCGGATATTATAATCTCTGTTGGAATTTTATTATTAATAGTAAGTGATTTTTTTTTAAAAACAAATGAGCAATAAAAATTTATTCACCATCGCACTGCTGCTTGTATGGAGTCTTAGCTCATGCACCTCTGTTAAGAAAACCTTAGGTTTAGAAAAAGATGTTCCCAACGAGTTTTTGATTGAAAAAAGAGACCCACTAACTTTACCACCAGACTATAATATTTTACCACCCGACAGCAATGTTAAGATTAATAAAAATAAAAAGTCTACTAGTTCTCTAAAATCAATTTTTGACAAAGACCTTAGTAGTCAAAAAAAATCTTCTAGTGCAAGCGTTCCAAGCAATACAAAAAGTATTGAAAATGATATTTTAAAACAAATCAAATAAATGAGTCTTGATATTAATCTAGAGTATTTTTTTGATGGGAGCATGGGGTACAATTTAAAATCCACAGAAGAATATAAAAAAAATATAGAACTTTGCAGCAATGCTTCAGAAAAAGTATCTAAAGAAATAAAAGAACAGTCTAATGAAATTTTTAACTCCTTTACTTTTGGCTACCAGAATTCAACTAAATTAATTAGAGATAAAATTATTAAAAAAAAATATCAATTAGTAGTTGGTATGGGAGGATCTTCTGCAGGAGCCAAAGCAATCAACATGCGTATTGAGGGAAATGTTTTTTTTCTAGATAATTACGACCCTACATATCTTCAAAATTTTTTTAAGGATTATAATATAAAAGACTTTACAATTTATGTTATTTCTAAATCTGGGAGTACCTTTGAAACCTTAGCAATGTGCAATTTGATCTTCCAGCATTTGTTAAAAATGTCTACGATCGAAGAAATTATAAAACATGTAATTATTATAACGGAAGAATCTAAAAGTTTACTAAGTGATTTTGCTAAAAAAAATAATCTTCAAATAATTCATCATAATAAAAAAATTGGAGGAAGATTTTCTGTTTTTTCAGAGACCTCTATGATTTTGTTTGATTTTGATGCTGATACAATTTCTAATAGTGCCCAGTCTATAGTTTTAAAATTAACAGGAAATAATCTAGAGGATGATACTAATCCCGTAGTTAATGCAGCGGTCATTTTAACTTTGCAAGAACGATACGGCATAAATTATAATATTAATCTCTTGTATGATTATACTTTAAAAAACTATTCTTATTGGTTTCACCAATTGTTTGCAGAAAGTTTGGGAAAAAATGAAAAAGCTCTCACTCCAATGACTTCTATTTGCCCAAAAGATCATCATAGTCTAATGCAGCTGTTTATCGATGGGTCCAAAAACAAACTGTTTAATATTTACCAACCTCTTTTAATGGAAGACTCTTTAAAATTTTCTCCCTTAGGATTGGGCAGTGTTGAAACAGTAACTCCCAATAAGCTTTTGGAATCGCAATATTTGAGTGTTATTAAAACTTTTAAAAATTTAAAAATTCCTCATAGACTAGTGACTAGCACAGGAGATAAAATTTCAAATATTTTTGAACTTTTCTCTTATAATATTTTAGAAACAGTAGTTCTTGGATACGCGCAAAATTTAAATCCCTATGACCAGCCAGCAGTTGAACAAATTAAAGCAAATACTTTTAGTTCTTAATTTTACCAAAAAAAACAATAGATCGACCATATTTTTTTTTTAAGATTTCATCTAAGTAATCATTAAAATTAAATTTTTCTCCTTCTTCGTAATGAATCATTATTATGGTATCTGAAAAATTTTTCTTACTTTCAGATAACCTTTCAAATATTTGTTTCAAATATTTAAACTGAAAAGGTGGGTCTAAAAATATCAAATTAATTTTTGTTAAGGAAAAGTCTAATTGAATTTTTAAAAAATCTCCAAAAATTAAATTACCTTCATTCAGTATTGAAAAATTTTGAATGTTTTTTTTTAGAATTTCAAACGATTTTTTATCATTTTCTATAAATGTTACATGTGAAGCACCTCGCGATAAGCACTCTATTCCAAAAGAACCACTTCCAGAAAAAACATCAAGAATGGAGCTTTTTTCAAATTGAAATTGCAATAAAGGAGAGTGTGCTAACAAATTGAACAAACTTTCTTTTACATAATCCCTTAGAGGCCTGGTAATTTTAGGGTCTGGTAATATTAGTTTTTGTTTTTTAAATTTTCCGGAGATAATCCTCATACTGTCTTATTTCTTTAGGTTCAGCTGTTTTTATTTCACCAGGTTTTAGATTAGAAATTTTAAAAGGCCCAAACTCTAATCTGGTAAGCTTGTTTACTCGCAGGTCAATACTCCGCATCAATTCTCTTATTTCTCTATTTTTACCTTCTTTTAGTTCCATTTCTATCCAGAAATTTTTTTTATCTTTATTAAATAGCTTGTATTTAAATGGTCTATACTCAATTCCATCAATCTTTCTTCCTTTGCTCAAGTTATCAATTTTTTGTTCTTCACAAATTCCATAGACTCGCACTCTATATTTCCTTATAAATTTATTTTTCGGAAGCTCCAGACTTCTTGCTACCTCCCCATCATTGGTAACAATCAGCAATCCTTCAGAGTTTACATCCAATCTACCCGCAAAAATAAAATTTTTAAATTTTTTTGGAAGTAGATCGTAAACAATTTTTCGTTCATCTTGTTTGTTCTTAGAGCAGATACAATCAGTTGGTTTGTAAAATTTGTAAATTTGTTTGAATTTTTTAAAAAGCAATAATTTTCCATCTAATTTTATAGAATCGGTCTTATTCACAAAATGAACTGGTGTGGCGAGCACTTTTCCATTTAGGTGGATTCTTCCATCCTCAATCATTCGTTCGATCTCTCGTCTAGATCCTACATTGTAAGATGCTAAAAATTTTGAAATTCTAACTTTTTCAGGTAATTCTTTCTTCATATGAATAGTTTTAAACTCTACATAGATACTCTATTGAAATTGTGCAACCAAGCAATAAAGAGAAACGAAGTGCCAGTTAGTGCTATAATTGTAGATCCCAAGAGTAAAAAAATTATTGCCAGAGCTCATAATTTATCTATTCGCAACAAAGACCCATTAGCACACGCAGAGATATTGGCTATTAGAAAAGCGCTTAAATTTTTAGATAAAAAAAGACTAGACGGTATGGATATTTATTGCTCACTTGAACCTTGTGTTATGTGTACGTCAGCTATCGCTTTATCACAAATAAGGAATATTTATTTTTGTGCTGAAGATAAAGCTAGTGGAGGTTTGATTAATGGTCCAAAATTAGGTTTCTCCAAATATTTAAAATATAAGTTTTCTTTTTACTATGGTTTTGAAGAAAATAAATTTTCAAAATTATTAGTTGATTTTTTTAAACAAAAAAGAAAATAGCATTTATTTAATTGCTCTCCATGCAATATCTCGTCTAAAGTATTTGTCTTCCCAGTCCACAAGGTCTAGCATTTGATGCGCTTTATTCCTTGCCTCTTGCAATCCAGAAGCTAGCGCAGTTGCATTGAGGACTCTACCTCCGTTAGCTAAAATTTTTTTATCCACCTTGATAGTTCCGGCATGAAAAAGTTGTTGTGTAAAATTATTTTCAATATTTTCTAAATTTCTAATATGTGTTTTAGTTCGATATTTTTCTGGGTAACCTTTCGCTGAAGCTACCACTGTAATGCAAGGTTTTTTTTTCCACAAAATTATTTGATCATTTAAATTTTTATTTTTCACTGAAAGAATTAAGTCAAGCAAATCGTTTTCTAATCTCATCATAATTACTTGGCACTCAGGATCTCCAAACCTAATATTGTATTCTATAAGTTTTGGCTCATTATTTTTTATCATCAACCCTGCATATAATATTCCAACAAAAGAACAGCCAATTGCGTTGAGACTTTTTATAGTTGGTTCAATAATTTTTTTATTTATTTTTTCTTGCATATCATTTGTGATTAGTAATGATGGAGAGTATGCACCCATTCCCCCTGTATTGAGACCGGTGTCATTTTCACCAATTCTTTTATGGTCTTGGGCAGTACCAATGGGTAAATAATTTTCTCCATCTGTAATAACAAAGTAGCTAGCCTCTTCACCTTCCAAAAATTCTTCAATGACTACTTTGCTGGATGTTTTGAATTTTCCTTCTAATATTTCTTTGGTGCATTTAATAGATTCTTCTACATTGTTGGATATGGTAACGCCCTTTCCAGCAGCTAAACCATCTGATTTAATAACAAGCGGGTGTTTGGATTTTTTAATAAAATCCTGTGCTTTTAAAAGATTATCAAAACTTTCATATTCCGCAGTAGGAATATTAAAGTCCTTACATAGTTTTTTCATAAAATCTTTTGACCCTTCAAGCTGTGAAGCTTTTTTGCTAGGTCCAAATGTAAAAATATTTTTTTCAGATAAAAAGTCGACAATTCCTTTAACTAAAGGAATTTCAGGACCTACTATTACGGTTGAAATGTTCTTTTTCAACAAAACTGAATAAAGCAAATCAAAATTTAAAGGATCAATTTCTATATTTTCACAGATCGAATCAGTTCCAGGATTCCCTGGAATACAAAAAAGTTTAGATATTTTTTTGGATAAGCTCAATTTAAAACAAAGAGCGTGTTCTCTTCCACCACTTCCAATTACAGCAACGTTCATGTTAATATATTTACTATATTATAATGCAAAATATTCCAGAGTTTTCAGTATCAGAAATTACCAACTTAACTAAAAATATTTTAGAAGACAATTTTAGCCTGATAAGAGTTAAGGGTGAAATTTCAAAGGTTAAAGACTTTAAAGGTCATTACTATTTTTCACTTAAGGACGAGAATTTTGTTTTAAATTCTGTATGCTGGTCAAGAAATGTCCCCCTTTTAAATATGAAGCCAGAAGAGGGAATGGAAGTATTTGCTCAAGGCAAACTAACCACTTACGCAAAGGGAAGTATTTCTAATTACCAGTTGCAAGTTGATCAAATTGAGGCCCAAGGTGAAGGAGCCCTATTAAAAATTTTTGAGCAAAGAAAAAAAAAATTAAAAGAAGAGGGTTTGTTTGATGAAAAGCATAAAAAAAAATTACCGTTTCTTCCAAAAAAAATTGGGATCATCACATCCCCTACAGGAGCCGTCATTATGGATATTGTGGATCGTATCAAAAATAGATTTTCTACACATTTAGAATTATTTCCGATTTCAGTTCAGGGAGCCAAGTCTGCTGAAGATATTATCTTAGGAGTTAATTTTTTTAACAATTATTCTAATGTGGACCTTATAATTATTGCACGCGGTGGTGGAGGCGCAGAAGACTTTTTTTCATTCAATGATGAGGATGTCGTTAGAGCAGTTTTTCAATCCAAAATTCCGATTATATCAGCTATTGGACATGAAACAGATTTTACTCTTTTAGACTTTGTGGCTGATGTTAGAGCTGCAACTCCAACTGCAGCAGCAGAAATCGCAGTACCCGAAATGAGAAGTTTAGAAAGACAATTAAATGATTTATTTAAAAATTTAAAATTTACTATAGAGCTGGTATTCAAAAATGCAAATGAAGAGCTTCATGGCTTAAGTAAGTTTTTAAATAAAAAATCATTAGAAAATTTTATTAAAGATAATAAAAAAACGTTACTCATGTTAGCTAAAAACTTACAATATTTTGCTTATAATATAATAAAAGAAAAAAATGTAACAATTGATAATTATTTTTTAAGATTAGATAATTTAAATATACAAAAAGTTTTAAAAAGAGGATTTGCAATAGTTAGAGACGCCAAAGACAAAAAGATAGTAAAAACTAGCAATGTTAACAAAGAGCATCTTGTCAATATTGAGTTTTACGATGGAATATTAACTGCCAAAACACAAAAAAAAAAATGAAAGAAGCCAAATTAAAATATTATGCAGGTGGTTTTGATATTGTCACTCAAGGAAATTATGTTCTTTGTGCTGTATCTAAAAAGAAAATTGACTTGCAAGATTTGAGGTACTGGAGTGTTGAACTACAAGAGGCATATTCCTCCCCAATAGAAGTAGCTAAAAAAATTTCAAATGATTAAAAAATTATTTTTATGTTGTTTTGTATTATTTTATTTAAACACACCCGCGCATAGCATTGAGTTTTTTGGAAAATTTACCGAAGGAGGAATCATTAAAGGAAAAACCTCTCCTAACAGTGAGTTGTTTTTAGATAAAAAAAAAATAAAAATTTCAAAAAATGGTTATTTTGTTTTTGGTATTGAAAAAGGAAGAGCCAAAGATATTGAAATTAAAGTTTTAACCAAGGAAGGATCTCAAATTTTTAATAAAAAAATTGAAAAAAGAGATTTTTTAATTCAAAAAATTAATGGACTGCCAAAAAAAATGGTTACACCAGGAAAAAAAGCACTAGAACGAATTAAAAAAGAACAAGTTTTCTTTAATCAAATGAGATCCGTAAATTCCAATAATGAATTTTTTTATTCTAAATTTTTGAAGCCAGCAACTGGAATTATTTCAGGAAAATACGGGAGTCAAAGAGTCTTGAATGGAAAGCCTAGAAGGCCCCACATGGGATTAGATATTGCCAACAAAAAAGGCACTAATATTTATGCGACAGCAGAAGGAGTTGTAACCCTTGCTCAAAAAAATTTATATTTTACTGGTGGAACAATTGGTATTGACCATGGACATGGAATAACATCAGTATACTATCACCTCAATTCTTTAAATGTAACCAAAGGTCAAAAAGTTTCTCAGGGGGAGGTGATAGGAGCCATGGGATCCACAGGAAGATCAACCGGAGATCATTTGCACTTTGGAATTTATTGGAAGCAAATAGCTTTAGATCCTGAACTAGCTTTAAAAAACTAGACTTTCCACCTGTTGTGAGTCCATATCCACTGTCCTGGATTCTTTAAAATCATTTTTTCTATTTTTTCATTAATTTTTTTTCCAATAGAAAGTTCATCGTCTTTTTTTTTATCTATATAAATAGGATTGAAAATATTCATAACGAATTGGTACTTTTTCACTCTTCTAATGGCGATGGGAACAATTTGATAATTGTACTTTAGAGCTAATTGAGAAGGTATCGAAGTGGTAAATGCCTTTTCACCAAAAAAATCAATCTTTTTACCTTGCGTAATACTCTGATCTACCATTACCGCTATATTAGTTTTGATTTGAACAGCTTTTATAAATTGACGAGTGCCATTTCCGCTCTTTCCAGGTATTTTTTTTGGAATTTGAAAATTGCAAATATATTTTTTTCTCCAGTATTCCATTAGCGGGTTAAGAAAAAAGTTATTTAAAGGTCGGTAAATAGCAGCTATGTTTAGATTTTTTCTATCCAGCTCCATTGCCATCAATTCAAAATTAGCAAAATGACCAGAAACAAAAACAGTAGGTACATTGCTTGATTTAATTAAGTCTAGAATTTCATTACCATTAATTACTATATGATTTTTTTTATTCTCTCTAAATTCTTTTAAATAAACATACTCAGCAAAAGTTCTTCCAAAATTGCACCACATTTCTCTAGTGTATTTATTTTCTTCCTCGCTACCCAGTCCTGGAAAAGCTTTTTTAAAGTTAGTTGATATTCTTTTTTTAGATCTAAAATTAAACCCTACGTAATTAGAAATAAAGCATCCTAAATCAGAAGATAGTTTTCTGCCCAATAACTTAAATATAATAAATAAAAAAATTATAATAATAAATTCAAAAAAATATTTAATTACTTTCATAAGACATAATTTGCTTCACTAGCTTTTCTTCATCATTAATAATTAATTGAATCTTGCTATGCTTTATATTTTCTTTATTTTGTTCGCTTAGTCTCAAATAATCTTTTTCTGTTGTTAGTAAATGCAACTTATTTTTTAGAGCATGATTTTTGAGTTTACTAATATCATGATCGCTATAATCGTAATGATCAGGAAAAAATTTATAATCACTTATATTAATTTTGTTTTTTTTTAAAAGATTTAAAAAATTAATATTATTTCCTATTCCAGAAAATACAAAATAATTTTTATCTTTAAAATAATTTGCATTTAATAAATGATAGGTTGAGTAAAATATTTTTATATCCTCTTTGTAAGATTTTATTTTTTTCTCTAACTCGGGATTTAAATCTCCATTAATACACACAATATCTGAAAATTTAATTCTATCTAAATTCTCTCTTAAAGGACCACTAGGAATTACGAATCCATTTCCTACAGATTGGGCTGAACTAAAGCATAGAATAGAGATATCTTTTTTAATCTCCTCATCTTGAAATCCATCATCCATTATAGCAAGATTATAATTTTCCTTTATAGCTTGTTCGATAGCTGATGTTCGTGATTTACGAGTAATAACTTTGCAGTTTTGTTTGAGCATAGCTATCTCATCTTTTTGATCTGAGTATTCTTTTTTAACAATTACTAAATTAAACTTATCTTGCAAAAGTGAGGCCATCTTAATTGCTAAAGGAGTTTTTCCAGTTCCACCTAAGTAAATATTTCCGATGCAAATAGTTTTGATATTGAATTTCTTGGAGTTTTTAATCACTCTTCTTGCTGCTAAGATTAAGCAGTACAATGCTGTCATAGGCAATAATAGTATAGCCCATAGAGATACTTGTTTGGAATCCCAAAAGGCAGGTTTTTTAAGATTCATTATTTAATGAAAGAGTTAAGATAATTGATGTGATCTAGCAATATTTTTTGACTATATTCCTTCATGATTGCTTTAAGTTTATCATTATTTTTGATGTTTTTAAAATTTGAAATTAATCCTTGTGATAGTGCTGTCTCGGAAGTTACAAGCTTAGAGACATTATTTTTTGTCAAAAATTCAAAAATTTCAGTAAAATTGTAAATGTTAGGACCGTGAAACAAATAACACCCTTCTCTTGCTGGCTCTAGAGGATTTTGACCTCCGTGCGCAATTATTGATCCCCCCAAAAAAACTAGATTTATTTTTTCAAAAACTTTCCCAGCATTACCGAAAGAATCCAGAATATAAAAATCTTTATTTACAAGCGGAAGAGTTTCTTTGCTTTTTAATTGGTAGGTTAGATTGTTAGCCTTAATTGTATCGGTTAATTCTTTAATTTTATTAAGATGCCTGGGTATCAAAATACATTGAGATTCAATCTGTTCTTTTTTGATTTTTTTGACCGTCTCTATGATAAAAGTTTCTTCCCCCTTGTGGATGCTCATCGCTACCCACGAATTTTCAACTACTTTTCTAAAAACAAAACTATCATTATTTGGAACACTGTCTGGAGAAATAAATTTAAGATTTCCCAAAAAATGTACATTCTGTATACCAAAAAATTCTAGAAAAGATTTAACTTCCCTGCTTTGTGCTGAGATTGAATCAAATTGCTTTAAAAGTTTTTGAGCAACTTTTTTTACTAATTTCCATCTTGAAAATGACTTGTTAGACAATCTTGCATTTAGCAAAATTAATTTAGATTTTTTTTTGGTCTGCAAAATAAGATTAGGCCAAATTTCAGATTCTACAAAAATAGATATTTGGGGCTTCCAGTTATCTAAAAATTTTTTTACTATAATGGGGGTATCAAGGGGAGCAAACTGATGAGTAATATTTTCTACGTGTTTGAATATTTTATGGCAGTATTCCGAAGAGCTGAGAGTGACTGTAGTAATTAATATATTAAAATTTTTATTTTTACTAAAGTGAGAGATTAGTGGTACCACAGATTTAATTTCGCCTAGGCTAGAAGCATGAAACCATATTACTGGATTATTATTTTTAATTTCATATAATCCTAACTTTTCTTTATATCGTACTGGATGTTCTTTTTTTTTTAAAACTCTTATATTTAAAAAAATGTTAGCAAAAAAATGAAATACGTAACTTGCATATATATAAAAAGTAAGCATAGAAACTAGCCAGCAATTTCTTGAGTATATAATTTTTTATAAGTATCCGATTTAGCCAAAAGCTCTTCATGCTTTCCTTCCCCAACCAAGGAGCCTTCGGAAAGAACAATGATTTTATCAGCATTCTTAATAGTAGATAGTCTATGAGCTATAACAATTGTTGTTCTGTTTTTAATTAAATTATCTATGGCATGTTTAACTTTTGCCTCTGACTCCGAATCTAAAGCAGATGTAGCCTCATCTAGTAAAATAATAGAACTATTTTTTAGCATGGCTCTAGCAATAGATATTCTTTGTTTTTGGCCTCCTGATAGTTTTACACCATTTTCTCCAACGATAGTGTTGTAGCCATTTGGAAGTTCACGAATAAACTCATCCGCAGCCGCATTTTGGCTAGCTAAAATTACATCTTCTTTAGTGGCATCTATTCTTCCGTACGCTATATTAGCTTCAACTGTATCATCAAATAAAATTACTTCTTGAGAAACAACAGCAATTTCTTTTCGAAGAGAAGCAAGACTGACTTCATTAATATTTTGCGAATCAATAGTAATGGATCCGTTATGAATATTGTAAAGTTTTGGAATAAGATTGATAAAGCTAGATTTTCCAGAACCACTTTTGCCTACTAGTGCAGTTGTTTGGCCTCCTTTAATTTTGGTAGAAAGATTTTTTATTGCTTGAGTACCATCTGGGTATTGGAAGCTCACATCTTTAAATTGGATATCTTTATTTTGAATAATTAAATCTTTTTTATTGGAATTGTCAGAAATATCATCTTTGTTATCTAGGAGTTGATAAATTCTTTTTGCTGCGGTAAGTCCCTCATTGATTGCAATATTAACACCAGACAAGGCTCGGACTGGTTGATAAGCAAGCATCAGAGCAGTCAAAAATGAAAAGAAACTACCTATTTCAATTTCATTTCGAATACTTAAATAGCCACCTGCCAAAACAACAATACCAATGGCCATTCCTGTAATTGTTTCCATAATCGGACTAGCGCCAAATCTAGTTCTTTCAACTCTGGTCATTTTGTCGATTCTATTTTCTATAACTTTCCTAAATTTATTTAATTCATCTTCTTCTTTCTGAAAAATTTTAATAACAGAGGTGGCCTTCAGAATTTCAGATAAAAATTTTGTAAATACCTCGCTAGCTTGCAAGCTTTGATTTACGATTTTACCCATCTTTTTACCAATTCTTTTTGAAAAGTAGCCTGCCACGGGAATCATTACTATTGCCAAAATACTTAATTTCCAATTTTGGTAGAACATTAGGCTCATTAAAGCAATGAGTGTAACAAACTCTTTTATTACTGAAATTGCTGTGCCATTAATTACATTTAATAGGATTTGAGTATCGTTTGTAAAATTGGAAATAAATCTTCCAGAATGTTTATTAGCCAAGAAAGCCGTGTCAGATTTTAAAATCTTTTCAGCCATAAGAATTTGAATATTTTTAGTAACATTAAATGAAATTTTAATTGTTTTAATTCTTATGATATAGATCGAAATTGATTTAATCACAAAAGCCAAAACAATTAAGCAAGGTATCACAAATAATAATGTTACGTTTTTTTCGATAAATATTTTTTTAATAGCCGGATCTAGCAACCAGGCAACACCAGCAGTCGCTATTGCAGAGATAAAAATAAATAAAAAAATTACTAAAATTTGAGATATATATCTTTTAACCTGTGTTCTAAAAATTCTTTTAATTAATTCTATTTTGTTCATTATTTACCAGCAATAGTCATTTGATTAATAATTATAGAAGGGGCATTGGTTGCATAAGTAAATTCAAGATCATTAGCCAAATCTAAATTTTTGTACATATCCAAAAGATTTCCTGCAATTGTTATTTCGTTAACGGCATATCCTAACTCACCATTTTCTATGAGAATACCAGAAGCACCCACGCTATAATCCCCAGTAATTGTGTCAGAACCACGACCAATTAGATCTGTTATATAGAGTGATTTTTTTTGTGCTTGAATTATTTCTTTGAGGGTATTTTTTCCATTTTCAAAATATAAATTTGTGCTACCACCACTTCTACCATTAGTTTCTACTCCTAAAATATTAGAATTGTAGGTATCTAAAAAAATATTTTGCAATTTTCCATTTTCAACCAAAGACAATTTATTGCTAGTCACTCCCTCAGAATCAAAGGGCTGAGATCCCAGTCCCTTTTCAATTAAAGGGTCATCAAATATATTTATTGAACTTGAAAAAACTTCTTTTTTTAGCTTATCTTTTAAAAAAGTGGTTCCTCTCGAAAATGCGGAGCCTGAAATTGCACCAGCAAAACTTGATAATAGGCTTTTTGAAATACGCTTATCAAATATAACTGGAATTTTTGTACTTTCTATTTTTTTTGCATTAAGCCGCCTGACTGCTCTGTTAGCAGCTGAAGATCCAATTTTTTTTGAATTTAGCAACTCATTTGAAAATCTTTTTGTGGAGTATTCATAGTCTGTTTCCATTAATCCCCTGTCTTCAGCTACCACCGCACAACCAGCGGAGAACATGGAGGTTTCATACCCCTTTGAAAAACCCAAACTATTAGTTAAAATAAAATTAGACTTTGCCTCTGAAAAAGAACATCCATTTGAATTGGTAATTTTGCTATTAGAAAAAGCTTCCTCTTCCATTTCTTGTAAAAAATTAATTTTATAGTCATTATCGAGCTCTGTTTTATCAAATAAATTTAAAGAAATATCTTCTGTTGCTAGAAAACTTTCTTTGGGCATAGAAGAATATTTATCTCCAGGAGTTATTTTTGTCATTGCGATACATCTTTCAATCAGTGAGGAAATATCATCCTTTTTTATATTGGAGGATGAAACATTAGATTTTTTATTACCCATATATGTAGTTAGACCAATAGAAAAATTATCGGATCTATCAGATTGTTCAACTTGCTTGTTACGATAAGAAATACTTTCCGAGATAGAGTTGCCAACAACAATCTCACAATCTGTTGCACCGAGTTTTTTTGCCTTATCCAAACAAAATTGAGAGATTTTTTCTAAAAATGCTTTGTCTTTAATCATTATTTATTGTTACCATTAACGTCAAAAAGACAGATAAGCCATAATAATTATTTAATGCAAATAATTTATAATTTTTTTCTGGTTTGTCTTTTTCATATACCAAAATTTGAAAAAATAAGATTCCAGAGGACAATATTGTCAATATATACGTGTAAATATTCGTATTTAAGAGCTTTAGCGAAATTAACAAAAAACTAATCGAAGTCAGGTAACAAAATAATAAAAAAAATTTTATTTTTTTTTCAAATTTAATCGAAGTAGATTTGATTCCTATTTTGAGATCATCTTTAATGTCTTGCATCCCATAAATAGTGTCGTAGCCTAAAGTCCATAGGATTGCCGAGATATATAACGTTATAGGAGCAAAAGAAAACTCACCTTCAAAAGCAAGCCAAGCTAAAATCACACCCCAATTAAAAGTAATACCTAAAAATAATTGAGGCCAGTAAGTTATTCTTTTCATAAAAGGATAGATGGCAACTAAAATTCCAGAGCTTAGTCCAAAAATAATAGAATTTAAATTAAATTGAAAAAGTATAATTAAAGATAAAAAAATTAACAAAAAAATTACAAACCAAGCTTGAGGAATTGAAATACTTCCTGTGGCTATGGGCCTTGCACTGGTTCGTTTTACTTTTTGATCTATTTTTTGGTCAATAATATCATTATATACACAACCAGCGCCTCTCATCAGAATAGATCCTAGAAAAAATAAAATTAAAAATTTGTAAAATAATATTTCATTATTGATAGTAGAGTTGGCTATGACAAGGCCCCAGGCGCAAGGCCAAAAAAGTAGAAAAATACCTGTAGGCTTATCTAAACGAATAAGTTTAAAATATTTTTCCATTAGATACAATAACAGCCTACTAAATTAATTTTTTTAATTGTGCTAAGTCAGAAATAGTTTTTTTCGGCTTGAAGTCCAAAACATCAAAATTTTTATTTACACGATTAACCCATATAGACTGAAATCCAAACGATCTAGATCCTACCACATCCCAACTGTTAGAGCTTAAAAAACAAACTTCACCTGATTTGCAAGAGTATTTGCTTGTTACGAGCTTGTAAACTCTTGGGTCGGGCTTATAAATTTTTATTTTTTCAATAGAGATAAGAGAGTCAAAAAGCTTTTCTATTTTTGCTTTTTTTGTCAGCTGATCTAATAGTTTTGGGGTACCATTGGAAAGAATACAGGTTTTTATTTTTTTTTTTCTTTA